>ERZ652156.426-NODE-426-length-14123-cov-15.6515_pt1 | contig 14123 bp, 10 predicted proteins | sample MGYA00514760_ERZ652156 | MGnify/ENA metagenome assembly ERZ652156
TAACATACATATATGACAAATACGTGAGAAAAAATTATAAAAATCTTTGTATTATTTTCGTAATTTAATTGATGCTTAACATTTCATTTGTTGTTTTTAGCTGTGCAAATCGATTCCGCCAAATCTTTTCTTTGTAAAAGGATAGGATTGTATCGGCGGATAGATGATCATTATCAAAGGTTGAGATAGCATCTTCGACGATGGTGATATTATAACCATACTCAAAGCCTACTTTCACAGATGTATCAATGCAAAATTCCACTTGCATTCCTACAAATGTTACATCGGTAATATTTTTTCGGTTTAAATATTCCTTTAATTCAGTATCCTTGAAGATGCTATTGTAATATTTATTGAAAATCTTTTCGTTTTCTTGCGGTTTTAATTCGTGATAGACTTGCCAATTATCACTACCCGTTGCTAATAAGCCTTCATCTTCAGAATGCCTGATAAAAATGACTTCTATATTTTGATCTCTAAAATGTTGAATGATTGCTTTTGTATTTGAGATAAAGTTTTTCGCATTGTAAGGGTTTTCCTTAATTAAGCCTTCTTGTATATCGATTACGATTAATACTTGTGCCATTATGAACCTCCCTGATAAGGTAAATGATGAGTTTATTATAATTATAGCGAAATACTAAATAATATATGGAGATTATAATAATTATACACCAAGATAGAGGAGGTCTTTATTATTGCCTTTAGACTGGTTCGCGACGTAGTCGCGAATTATAAAACTATCCACTATGCGGGTGCGACAACAAAAGTTATACAAAAAGTCACTTTGCTTAAGTAGAATGTAGGTGTTTAAGCCATATTATATGTAAAAGAAAGATGATTTTTCAATAGAGTCAAATATATTTAAGCAGTGGTATAATTGTATATATAAATTTTGCTTTTGGTTTGTGTGTGGTTGGTTATTTTGAAGGGAGCGACTGTATGTCAGATGGTCCGTTTTTAACACCAAGAGAACAGATAGAGCATAGTATATCCAAAGGTATTACCTTTGATAATATTACTGAAGTGGAAGCAGAACAATATTTAGTAGAGAATAATAACTACTTTAAACTTAGAGCCTTTAGGAAGAACTTCTTAAAATCCTCAAAATCTGGAAAATATGTAAATTTAGATTTTAGCTATTTAATAGATTTAGCATGTATTGATAATAGATTGAGACGAATCATGTTAGAAATGGCTATAGGGATTGAGCATTTTTCCAAAGTTCATTTATTATCTATTTTACAGCAGAATAATATTGATCCCTATGATGTAGTTGAGGAATATATGAATCAGCTAGAGAAATCTAATTTTGAACAATTACAGCATGACTTATGGAAAAATAGTGGTAGCTTATATTGTGGTAATTTATATGCTAAATATATTGATGATCAAAATAAACGTTGTCCAGTATGGGCTTTTCTAGAAATGATTTCCTTTGGACAGTATTTATACTTCTACAAATATTGTGCAGAATTATTGCAAAATATTGAGATTACAGAACGATTATACTTAATGTATACAGTTAAAAGTTTGCGGAATGCATGTGCTCATAATAATTGTATTATCAATGATATAAATTCTACACATAATAAACGTATTAATGCTGATTTACAACGTGAATGTGCTAAATTTATAAAATCACCATCAAGTAGACGTAGACATTTGGGACATATTTCTACCTATCAAATCTTAACTACGATGTATGCTCATCAAAGAATATGTATTAGTACTGGTGTTCATAAACATATATGTGGTGAATTAGATGAACTTAAGAAACGCTTTTTTCGAGATAATGATTATAGGTTGAATGATAATATAAAAGCTACATTTGATGTGCTTATTAGAGCTATTGACACATGGTTCCACATAAGGTAATATTTAAGTACATAGAAAAACCATTTTTGGTTTCAAGCGGCAGCATCGTTAATTCGGTGTTGCTTTATTTTTTATATGGGCGCCCTCAAGGGTGCTTTTTTTATACCTAAAATAGTACTTGTTTGTAATGGTATAATATTGATATAAAATACGTAAAAATACATACCTTAAAGCCATATATCGGTATTAAACCTCTATGTGGCTTTAGCGGTATTATTGATAATGCAAGGATTGAAACGATGGTTAATATACGAAAATTAGAAAATGAATTGTGGGAAGCTGCAGATGCGCTACGTGCAGGATCTAAACTGACGTCAAATCAATATTGTATGCCTGTATTGGGGCTTATCTTCTTGCGTTATGCGTATAGTCGTTTCAAACTTATTGAGGTTGAAATCTTAAAAGACAGACCTATGCGTAATGGACGTATTGTGCCTGTAGAGGCTAGTGACTTTAAGGCTAAAAGTGCTCTTTATTTACCACTAGAAGCACAATATGACTATCTCCTTAACTTACCGGAGGACATCAAAGGTGCAGACTTAACTAGCAAAGATGGTCAAGTCATGACTAGTCTTGGCGAAGTGGTCAATAATGCCATGGCTTTGATTGAAGAACAAAGTGCACAGCTGACAGGGATATTGCCTAAGAATTATACAGACTTTTCTGATGAGCTGTTAGCAGAAATTCTTCGTATCTTTAATAATTCTGCCCTTGATGAAGTAGGTGGAGATATCATTGGCCGAATCTATGAGTATTTCTTAAACAAATTTGCCAAGAACATTGCCTCTGATGATGGTGTGTTCTTTACGCCTAAATCTCTAGTTAAGATGATTGTTAATGTTCTGGAACCGACTCATGGCACGCTATTTGATCCTGCCTGTGGATCTGGTGGTATGTTCATTCAATCTGGTGATTTTGTAAACTCTCACGGATTGAATGCGAACACCACAATGACATTTTATGGACAAGAAAAGGTTGAGTATAATGCTCAACTTTGTTTAATGAATATGGCGGTTCATGGTTTAACTGGAGTTATTAAATCCGGTGATGAAGGTAATAGCTTTTACAATGATGCTCATCAATTAGATGGTCGCTGTGACTATATTATGGCGAATCCTCCATTTAACGTAGATAAGGTTAAATCTGAATCTACACAGGCTGTGGGACGTTTGCCATTTGGTATGCCTAGCATTAATAAAAATAAGGAAATCGGTAATGCTAATTATCTTTGGATTTCCTATTTTTATAGCTATTTAAACGATGCAGGTCGAGCTGGTTTCGTTATGGCATCCTCTGCTACGGACAGTCAAGGCAAGGATAGAAATATCCGTGAAAGCCTAGTTAAAACTGGTGCAGTTGATGTAATGGTGAGTGTTGGTAATAACTTCTTCTATACAAAATCTCTACCATGTTCTTTGTGGTTCTTTGATAAAGCAAAACCAGATATTATTGAAGATAAGGTGCTCTTCATTGATGCCCGTAATTACTATACTGTTGTTGATCGTACATTAAAAGAATGGACAGAATGGCAATTAAAAAACTTAAATGCTATCGTTTGGCTCTATCGTGGAGAAGTAGAGAAATATACAGAATTGCTTAATGAATATCGCCAGATACTAGGTGAAGATAAGACCTTTGCTGAATATATAGAATCTCTTTCTGAAGAAGTGAAGGCTATTGAAGCAGAAGGTAAACAAGCCGTTGCTGATGCGGGCCGAGGTAAAGGCAAAAAAATTCAACAAGAATACGATGAAAAGGTAGAAGCTGTTAAAGAAATATTAACTATTGCCCAAGAAGCACAATGGTTATATGAAAAGTTTGGCGATGGAGAATATGTAGACGTACCAGGTTTATGTAAAATTGCGTATATCACAAATGAAGCCAAAGGTGATAATGACGGTGTGAGCATCGAAGATAAAAGTTGGTCCCTCACACCAGGTGCTTATGTTGGTGTAGCCCCTGTAGAAGATGATGGGGTTAATTTTGAAGAACGTATGGCTGAAATACACGAAGAACTACTAGCATTACAAAAAGAATCTAATGTGCTCATGGAAACTATCTTTAAAAATATGAAGGAGATGGGGTTATGAGCTTACAAACCGTTCGATTGCAAGATTTATGTATTTCAATTTCAGATGGCGATCATCAAGCACCTCCAAAATCAAATTCAGGAATCCCTTTTATAACTATTTCAAATATCACAAGTATGAATCAGTTAGACTTCTCTAGTTCTATGTTTGTACCTAGATGGTATTACGAAAAGTTAGATTTTAAGAGAAAGGCACAGAAAAATGATATCTTATATTCTGTTGTTGGATCTTTTGGAATTCCTGTTTTTATGAAAAATAGCATAGAATTTGTTTTTCAAAGGCATATTGCGCTTCTTAGGCCTAATATTGAAAAAATTGTGCCACAATATTTGTATTATAAAATATTAGACCGTGCATTTTATATGATGGCGGACTCTTTAGCTATTGGCTCGGCACAAAGGACTATCACTCTTTCTTCTCTTAGGAATATTGAGATTACTATTCCAGAAGTAGAACAACAACAGAGTATTGTTGACATTTTATCAGCTTATGATGACCTTATTGAAAACAACCAAAAGCAAATCAAGCTCCTTGAAGAGGCTGCACAGCGTTTATATAAGGAATGGTTTATAGATTTAAGATTTCCTGGGCATGAAAATGTAGAAATTGTAGATGGGATTCCAGTTGAATGGGAGTATTTAGAATTTTTAGATATAGCTCCTATAATTACAGGTAAAAAAGATGCAAATTTTGGTAGTGAAAATGGAAAATACTTATTTTTTACCTGTTCACAACAACCACTATTAGCTGAGTCTTATTCATATGATTGTGATGCAGTAATTCTAGCCGGTAATGGTGACTTCAATGTTAAGTTATATCGTGGAAAATTTGAGGCATATCAGAGAACTTATGTGCTTTCACCGTATAAAACAGAGCACTTATATCTGTTGTTTTATACGATAAAAAATCGTATGAATTATTTGATACAGGGAGCTAGCGGTTCTACAATTAAATTCCTTACAAAAGGGATGATTTCTGATATTAAAGTTTTGGTTCCTACTTGTGAAATTCTTAAACAATATAATGAGATTGTAGAATCATTACAGCGTAAGCTAGAAGTTTTGATTTATCAAAATAAGCTGTTAACCGAAGCTCGAAATCGTTTACTTCCTAAGCTTATGAATGGGGAAATAGAAGTGTAAAGGAGGTGTTACTATGAGCCATGATTATTCTGAAGAGAAACTAGTTCAAGATAGTGCGTGTGATGTGCTACAGAATAAATTGGGGTGGAAGGTTGCGTATGCATATAATTTAGAGCAACTCGGAGTAGATGGCACATTTGGTAGGACTAGTTATAAAGACGTCTTGTTGACTAGAGAAATCCGTAAGGTCCTCAAACGACTAAATCCTTGGATTAATGATCAACAAATCGTAGAGGCAATTACTAGATTAACTCGTAGAATATCAACGGCATCTTTGATACAAATCAACGAGGAGAAATACAATTATCTTCGTGATGGCATTCCTGTAACGGTTAAGCGTCCTGATGGGAGAACAGAGATTAAAAAGGCTGCTATTATAGATTTCAATAATGCATATAATAATGAATTCTTAGCAGTAAAGGAACTTATTGTTAATGGTGATTTGTATAATCGGCGAGCAGATATCGTTGGCTTTGTGAATGGTATTCCTTTGCTATTTATTGAATTAAAACGGCCGGATATCGATGTACGAAATGCGTATGAGGATAACTACAAAGATTATCTAGATACCATTCCACAATTGTTTTATTACAATGCCTTTGTGATGCTTTCTAATGGCTTAGAAGCGAAGGTTGGTACCGTTGGTAGTAAATACGAATTCTTTCATGAATGGAAGCGTCTAGATGAGGATGAAAAGGGGAGTGTAGCATTTGAAACTATGCTTCTTGGTATTTGTAATAAGGAAAACTTTCTTGATTTATTAGAGAATTTTATTCTTTATGATCACTCTGATGGTCGAACTGCTAAAATATTGGCTCGTAATCACCAATACTTAGGTGTAAATAAGGCGATAGAGGCGTATGTAGATAGAAAGTTAAAAGATGGTAAACTTGGTGTCTTTTGGCATACACAAGGTTCTGGTAAAAGCTATTCTATGGCTTTTTTTGCACAGAAGATACGTCGCAAGATGGCAGGTTCACCGACTTTTGTAGTTCTTACAGATCGAGAAGAGCTTAATACACAAATTAGTGATACCTTTGAAAATTGTGGCATTCTTGGTAAGGATAGTAAGGCAAAACAATGTATTGCGACTAGTGGCGAGGATTTAATTGCTAAATTAAAAGGAAATCCTAGCTTTATCTTTACATTGATTCATAAGTTTAATAAATCTGATGTAGAACCGATTTATCCTGATCATGACATCATTATTATGTCTGATGAGGCCCATCGTAGTCAGTATGGGCTGTATGCAGATAATATGATGCGGCTATTGCCAACAGCGGCTCGTATTGGGTTTACTGGTACACCATTACTTTCATATGATAATATTACAGAACGCACATTTGGCGGATATATATCGGTCTATGATTTTAAACGAGCTGTTGAGGATGGTGCTACGGTGCCATTGTATTATGAAAATCGTGGTGCTAAGCTAGATGATTTACAAAATCCAGAGATAACTAATGAGATTCTTGATGCTATCGAAGCAGCAGATTTAGATAGTGCACAACAAGAGAAGTTAGAGAAGGAGTTTGAAAAATCAATTCATATCCTTACTGCTGAGCCGAGACTTCGCTCTATTGCTAAGGACTTTGTACGACATTATTCCGATGTGTGGACTAGTGGCAAAGCCATGTTTGTGTGCTTAAATAAAGTTACCTGTGTTCGTATGTACGATTATGTACAGGAATATTGGAAAGAAGAAATTAAGCGGCTTAAAAAACAAATTAAAGTAGCAACACAACAAGAAACACAAGAACTAGAACGCAAACTAAAATGGATGGAAGAAACGGACATGGCTGTTGTTATCAGTCAGGAACAAAATGAAATCCAAACATTTAAAGCTTGGGGACTAGATATTGAAACACATCGACGGAAAATGGTAAAACGAGACCTCGATAAAGAGTTTAAAGATTCAGAGAATCCCTTACGTATTGTGTTTGTCTGTGCTATGTGGCTTACAGGCTTTGATGTTAAGTGCTTGTCCTGTTTGTATCTAGATAAACCATTAAAAGCACATACCTTAATGCAAACAATTGCTCGTGCTAATCGCGTTAATGAAGGTAAGAGTAATGGTTTAATAATCGATTATATTGGTATTGTAAAAGCACTTAAAAAGGCGTTGGCTGAATATACGGCAAATGTCGGTAATCATGATGGTGTGGATCCAACTATCGATAAAGAGAAACTCATTGCTCGTATACTAGAGTTGATTGATATATTAGTAGCCTTTTTTAAGCAAAAGAATATATACATAGAAGATTTTTCTGATGCACAAACTAATGCTTTTAGTAGATTATCTAATTTGAATGAGGCCGCTAATGCTGTCTGCGATACTGTAGCAGATAAACAAACCTTCATTGCCTGTGCCTCAGAGCTGCATAAGTTGATGAAATATATTGAACGTGATGATATTTCAGTGGATACACGCAGAGTATATGAGACAATTGCAGCAATACATCGGATGTTAAAGCCTAAAAGACGAGATGTAGATACTACTGACTTGATGGTTACTATAAATGCTATTATTAGTGAACATATAGGAATGAAAGAATCTTTAGGGCAAACAGAAGATGGAATCGGTTCAGAGTATATAACCCGTATTGATATAAGTGCTATCAATTTTAATATCCTGCGTAAAGAGTTTACAAGAGTCAAACATAAGAACTTATTATTTAAGGACTTAGGCGATTTCATTGAACAAAGTTTGGATAGACTGGTAGCAGCTAATCCTAACCGCAGGGATTACTATGAGCGCTATAGACAAATTATTGAAGATTATAACTCTGGAAAAGACCGTTCTAATATAGAAAAAACATTTGAAGCATTAATACAGTTAGTAAAAGAGTTAACGGAAGAAGAATCTCGTTATATCCGTGAAGGTTTTACTACTGATGATGAATTGGCTATTTTTGATTTGTTAAAAAGAGACAATCCTAATAAAGCAGATATTAAGAAACTAAAAGGTACTGCTACAGAGATGTATAGTAAAATAACAGAAGCTATTTCAAGGATGGATCACTGGACGGATAAGGATGAAACAACAGCAGAAATACAGAATCTAATCCGTGATATTCTTTGGAGAGAACTTCCAGAAAGCTACGATGAACGACAAATAGAAGTTTGTCGTGGAGAAGTCTTTGAGTATATATATACTAGATTTGGATATATGGCATAGTATTTTCTAGTTTCAATATTTTTGATAGTATATTAAAGTTTTTATAAGAGGCTACTTACGTAGCCTCTTTCTTTTGTATAAATGGAGAATGTAGAAAATTATTTCTTATATGTCTATGTATGAATTAGGTAATCGTAGATTAACATTACGGATAGCCTCTAGGCTTTCACAAATTCTCGAAGAATGTTAAAATAAATCCATATATATTTTTATAGAAATGAGGCTATTATGGAACGGATTCAGGATCTTGTGTACACACATGTGCAGGGTGGCCAGTTTAGATGGGTTACTGTTAGCACATTGATGCTCGCATTGGGCACGATTTTGCATTTGGTGAGCCCTAGTGTGGCTGGGGTAACGCCGAACTGGACGATTGCTACGTACTGCGTAGCTATTTTATTGACTCGTCCTAGTTTGAGTCAAACCTTGGGGATTGGCCTCGTGGCGGCCCTCATCAATGTATTGACGTCTAAGTCAGCGTTCCCTTACGGCAACTTGTTGTCTGAGCCAGGTGGTGCTTTGACGGCGGCTCTCGTAACGCGCGCTATGTTGTCCATGAAGTTCCGTAAAATTGGTGGTTTTGATTTAACCCCTGTCGTGTCTGGCTTTTTAGCAACTGTTGTATCTGGGGGTATCTTTGTTACCATTTTGTGGTAAGTGCTTGGGTTGCCAAATAATGTGTACATGTATGGCATGTGGCCATTGGTACTCATTGTAGGGGCCTTGAATGGTGCCATTACACCAATCTTGTATATTCCGGCACAACGTTTATTCTCTAAACGTGGCATGTTGCCAAATGCAGATCAATTGACATCTGATCATAGTCGCTTGACTATTTTGCCTGAGCGCCAAGCTAAAATATCCATTGAGCACGTAAATTACTATCATCCAAAGGCGACTACACCATCCCTTGAAAATATCAATCTCGATGTAAATGAAGGTGATTTCCTCGTTGTTACAGGCCCTGCAGGTTGTGGTAAAAGCACCCTTTGTATGGCGATGGTAGGGGCGGTGCCTAAATTCTATGGTGGACGCCTAGAAGGCATGGTCTTCGTAGATGGTCATGCGACTACGCAAATGGAAATTCCAGAACTAGCGAACCATATCGGTGTAGTTCTAGCCGACTACGATACACAGCTCGTAACGATGACAGTTCGTGAAGAAGTAGCCTTTGCTATGGAAAACCGCGGTTATGACCGTGAAACTATTAAAGCTCGTTCTGAAGAGGTGTTTAAGCAAGTTGGCCTCGTAGGCTTAGAAGATCGCAAGATTACAAGTTTATCTGGTGGTCAACGCCAACGTTTGGCTATTGCTTCTGTATTGGCTACGAATCCAACCGTACTTGTTCTTGACGAACCGACAAGCTCTCTCGATCCAGATGGGACCGCTGAGTTATATCGCCTCGTAGGTGATTTGAACCAAAAACACGGTATCACCGTTGTCGTTATCGACCATGACTTGCATGCCGTATTGCCGTATGCTAACCGCATGGCCCTCATGGTAAATGGTTCTATCGCCTGTGATGACGATGTACCGACTACGCTTCGTTACATGTACGAGCACAATATTCATGTCGATGCATTGCCATCTGTATTTACAACCTATATGGAATTGGAACAAGCCGGCTTTCACAGTGATGAACCTTGGCTCAGCATCGAGTCTGCTATCAAGGGCTTGCACCAAATTGAAATGGCTCATGCGATTCAAACCGAGGTGCATGGTAAAAGCAACTCTCCAGCTAATCAAAGAAATACAGTAGATAATCTTGCTGATCAATCTAATATAGTAGAAAATAGACAACCAGTTCAACGTGTTGATGATGTACCAGGAAAGGACGGTGGCGCTCATGCTTAAGGTTGAAAACATCCGCTTTGGCTATGTGCCATCCGTAGATATTTTCCAAAACGTGACTTTCACCATCGAAGGGGGCGAATATATTGCCATTGGTGGTCGTAATGGTTGCGGCAAAACGACTATTACGCGTTTGCTCGTAGGCCTCGAAAAGGCTAGGGAAGGCCACATGTATTATAACGGCAGAGATATTACGTCCATGCCGCCGTCTAAACGGGGTCAATTTATCGGCTATGTATTCCAACAGCCAGATCGCCAAATGTTCAGACCTACCGTAGCCACAGAGGTTGCCTTCGGACCTGAGTCCTTGGGGCGCAGTAAAGCCGAAGTGAAGCGTATCGTTGATGAAGTATTGGAGCGCACAGGCATCGGTTATTTGCGTGAAGCCTATCCTCCAACATTGCGCCGCGGTGAAAAGCAACGCGTTGCCATTGCTTCTGCGTTGGCTATGCAATCTAAAATCCTCATCCTTGACGAACCAACCAGTGGTCAAGATGGTAAGGAAACTAAAGAGCTATTAGCATTATTGCGTCAGCTTAATTCAGAAGGTATCACAATCCTTCTTATTACCCATGATATGGAAATCATGGCTAGTGAATGTAGCCGTGCTATCATTATGGGTAACCAAACCGTTGCCTTTGACGGCAGTCCAGAAGAATTATTCAAAAAATCTACGGATGAATTGCAAGAGCTAGGCCTTACGAAGCCGCCAAGTGTGGAACTTTCACTAGCGGTACCATCCTTAGGCTATTGCAAATCTATGGATGAATTGAAATCTAAGTTAGTGGCTCAGTTGAGCGGAAAATAGGAGGGACATATGGAACGTTTAGTACCGTTAACAAAAATCTTGATGACCCTCGCTGTATCCGTATGGGCCATTCTCTTGCGCGACTGGGCATCGCTATTGGCATTAGTCGTAGTAGAACTCGGTGTACTGTTTTTGGCAGGGTTGTTATTCAAACAACGCAAAGCCGTGTTGGCATTAACTAGTTTCGCTGTATTCCTTGGCCTCATCCAATTCCTTGGCAGCGGCGATGTAACCTCTGCCATCGTATCCGGCTTGCGAATGTTGGCTATGACACTTGTCTTTATAGGCCTGTTGGCAACTACAAAGTTACAAGATCTTACAGCAGCGCTCGTAACACAATGCAAAATTCCTTATGAATATGCATTTATGTTCACTGCCGCGCTCCGCTTCGTGCCTGATTTCATTGCTGAAAGCCATGCTGTACAAGAGGCGCAAGCTTGCCGTGGCTTATCTCTCGAAGGCAACTTCATTAAGCGCATCAAATCCTATGCATCTGTTATCCAACCATTGCTACTAAAATCCTTGGGACGCTCCGAAACAATGGCGTTATCCTTGGAACTACGTGGCTTTGGTGGTCCTACACACAGCTTTGCTGCATCCGTAGGATTGAAAAGAATCGACTATACTGTTATTAGTGCTTTAATTGCTATTACAGTACTTTTATTTGTTATTGTGTAATTTTCTTATAAATCAAGTAAGAGTATAATTTTGCTCCTATAGAAATGTACTAGCTTTAATAGTCATAATAAAAAATATGATGATAGTATATAAGTAAAATAAGAGCTTTTTACTTATATATGCTTCAAAATGTATATGCTGAGTGGTAAAAAGCGTTGTTTTTACCACTCAGTTTTGTTGTATTGGGGATATAGATGTAAAATATGTAATTCTTACCTCTCAAAAATGCAGAAATGTGAAAGGGTATGTTATACGAACAGTTCATCCTTTTTCTTGCGTATGTGGGCTATTTTTATATATTATGTTAAATAGAAATAATATTTTTAGGATACCTACAGTTTTGAGGAATACTTATGAGTGAATTAGTAATACGACCAATTACAAGGAATGATATAGCCTCTTGTTTAGATATTTACAATTACGAGGTTGTAAACGGCGTAGCCACGCTTGATCTTGAACCTCGCACGTTGTCAGAGTGGCAGGAGTGGTATGAGTCTCATAGCGATGAGCACCATCCTATTGTGGTAGGTACCATTGATGGGATTGTAGCAGGCTATGCATCGCTTTCACCATATCGACCTAAAGAGGCCTATAAAAGTACCGTCGAATTATCTATCTATATCCATCAAGATTATCGCGGTAGAGGGATCGCTACACAACTGATGGCTCATATTTTAGAAATAGCAAAAAATAATCCGTTATTGCACAATGTGGTATCCGTTATTACGGCTGGCAATGAAGGCAGCACCAAGTTACACGCGCGATTTGGCTTTACCTATTGTGGTTTAACGCCTCAAGTTGGATTCAAACATGGTAAATATCAGGATACCGAAACATACGCATTATTGGTATAATAATTAGTATAGTAAAAGATAGATATTAATACGTTATATTAATGATGTATAGATTATAGATAAGGGTTCGCCAGGGGTTAGGGCGAATAGGGGTGATTGAATGAACATGAAAGATGAACGGCAGTTCGTTGGATATAGTAAATATCGTAGCCGTCTCGTGGACGGTCATGTGCATACGGAATTGTGTCCACATGGTAGTGGGGACCGAACTGCGATGATGATAGAAAAGGCCATCGAGTTGCGTATCGAAAAGGTATGCCTTACAGAACATGCACCATTGCCAACAGCTTTTGCTGCAGAATATGGTGGTGATAAAAAGGCCTATGACACAGCGTCTTTGAAATTAAATGAAGTTGATACTTACTTAGAGTTGGGTCGTCAATTACAACGTGCGTATGGCACACATATCGATATTTCTCTCGGTTTTGAAGTCGATTATATTCCAGGCTTTGAATCAGACATTCAAGAGTTCTTAGATCGCTATGGTCCGTTGACGGATGATAATATTTTATCCGTTCACTTTATGGAAGGCCTTAATAATGCCTTTTACTGCTTAGACTACAGTCCAGAAGAATTTGAAAAAGGCTTTGGGCCGTGGATCGAAAAACAATATGAGTTATATTACAAATATTACTCCACCGTGCGCCAAGCCGTGCGTGCTGACCTCGGTGAATATACACCTAAACGTATTGGGCACTTTGATTTAATCAAGAAATACCAACATCACTTTGGCTTTGAACGTCATTTAGATCGTCGCAATGCGCAGGTGGTGAGCGATATTTTGCATATTATGCGCGTTCAAGGTCGCGAGCTAGACTACAACATGAGCGGCTTCTTCAAACCTGACTGCCGTGAAATGTACCCAAGTCGCTTCATCCAAGGCATGGCGGCTATCATCGGTGTGCCATTTGTATTGGGATCTGATGCACATAGCGTGGCAGATATAGAACGAGTTTGGGGCTAGAGTGATGAGAAAGTTTTGGTTTGGGTTTATTATTTTGATTACTTTAATAACAGCTTTTATAGCTTTTATGTTTTATCATGAACCATCATCAGATGAGCTGGTTGGCCGTAGTGTAGTTTTAGAGTTTGGGCCTAAGAATGAAATTTATATTAGCAAATTGGGTAGCCAATTTATTGTATCTGATACTAGTTTCTCTAACTCTAAATTTCCTTATTTCTTTGATGCCTTTGTAGAGAAAGATAAGGCTGGCAGCTCGTATCTATACTTATTATGTAAGGATAATATGATTGTCTTTGATAATAATATGAATTGTATTCTATTCTTCTCCAAACAAAACCAAGAGTCCAAAGCTTTATTGGATCATGTTCGGAAGTATTATCATTTTGATGAAAGTAAAACGAAGTATAAGATGGAAGACTTAGATGAAGTTGATAGGTCTATATATCTATCGTTACAAAGTCAAAATTAATCCTTAATTATATGTATTTAACTATACTTATAAAAGGATGTAAGCCATAGGCGTAGTGTCTTTATATTAATAATGTGAAATCATAACGGTTCTATTGACAATTCTATAGAACCGTTATATTATAGTTTCATACTTTAGCTAGATAAAGCGATAAAATAGAAAAGTATCGATATAGGTAGAATTTTTCTCATAGTAAATAGAAGATTTATAT
>ERZ652156.427-NODE-427-length-14109-cov-6.98968_pt1 | contig 14109 bp, 10 predicted proteins | sample MGYA00514760_ERZ652156 | MGnify/ENA metagenome assembly ERZ652156
AGCGCACGGCGGCGAAAACATCCACATCATCTCCAAAATCGAAAACCAGGAAGGCCTCAACAACTTCGACGAAATCCTCGAAGCCTCTGACGGCATCATGGTTGCGCGTGGCGACCTGGGTGTAGAAATCCCGGTAGAAGAAGTTATCTTCGCCCAGAAGATGATGATCGAAAAATGTATCCGTGCACGTAAAGTCGTTATCACTGCGACCCAGATGCTGGATTCCATGATCAAAAACCCACGCCCGACTCGCGCAGAAGCCGGTGACGTTGCAAACGCCATCCTCGACGGTACTGACGCAGTGATGCTGTCTGGTGAATCCGCAAAAGGTAAATACCCGCTGGAAGCGGTTTCTATCATGGCGACCATCTGCGAACGTACCGACCGCGTGATGAACAGCCGTCTCGAGTTCAACAATGACAACCGTAAACTGCGCATTACCGAAGCGGTATGCCGTGGTGCCGTTGAAACTGCTGAAAAACTGGATGCTCCGCTGATCGTGGTTGCTACTCAGGGCGGTAAATCTGCTCGCGCAGTACGTAAATACTTCCCGGATGCCACCATCCTGGCACTGACCACCAACGAAAAAACGGCTCATCAGTTGGTACTGAGCAAAGGCGTTGTGCCGCAGCTGGTTAAAGAGATCACTTCTACTGATGATTTCTACCGTCTGGGTAAAGAACTGGCTCTGCAGAGCGGTCTGGCACACAAAGGTGACGTCGTAGTTATGGTTTCTGGTGCACTGGTACCGAGCGGCACTACTAACACCGCATCTGTTCACGTCCTGTAATATTGCTTTTGTGAATTAATTTGTATATCGAAGCGCCCTGATGGGCGCTTTTTTTATTTAATCGATAACCAGAAGCAATAAAAAATCAAATCGGATTTCACTATATAATCTCACTTTATCTAAGATGAATCCGATGGAAGCATCCTGTTTTCTCTCAATTTTTTTATCTAAAACCCAGCGTTCGATGCTTCTTTGAGCGAACGATCAAAAATAAGTGCCTTCCCATCAAAAAAATATTCTCAACATAAAAAACTTTGTGTAATACTTGTAACGCTACATGGAGATTAACTCAATCTAGAGGGTATTAATAATGAATCGTACTAAACTGGTACTGGGCGCGGTAATCCTGGGTTCTACTCTGCTGGCAGGTTGCTCCAGCAACGCTAAAATCGATCAGCTGTCTTCTGACGTTCAGACTCTGAACGCTAAAGTTGACCAGCTGAGCAACGACGTGAACGCAATGCGTTCCGACGTTCAGGCTGCTAAAGATGACGCAGCTCGTGCTAACCAGCGTCTGGACAACATGGCTACTAAATACCGCAAGTAATAGTACCTGTGAAGTGAAAAATGGCGCACATTGTGCGCCATTTTTTTTGTCTGCCATTTACCGCTACTGCGTCGCGCGTAACATATTCCCTTGCTCTGGTTCACCATTCTGCGCTGACTCTACTGAAGGCGCATTGCTGGCTGTGGGAGTTGCTCCACTGCTCACCGCAACCGGATACCCTGCCCGACGATACAACGCTTTATCGACTAACTTCTGATCTACAGCCTTATTGTCTTTAAATTGCGTAAAGCCTGCTGGCAGTGTGTATGGCATTGTCTGAACGTTCTGCTGTTCTTCTGCCGATAGTGGTCGATGTACTTCAACATAACGCATCCCGTTAGGCTCCACGGAATATTTCACCGGTTCGTTGATCACTTTCACCGGCGTTCCCGTCCGCACGCTGGAGAACAAGGCTTTAATATCCGGTGCATTCATGCGAATACACCCTGAACTGACGCGCAAACCGACGCTGTCCGGCGCACTGGTGCCATGAATGAGGTATTCGCCATTACCATGCGCGAGGCGCAGTGCGTAACGTCCTAGTGGGTTATTTGGCCCGGCAGGGACGACTGGAGGTAATTTAATGCCACGCTCCAGCGAACGCTGACGAATGCCTGCCGTAGGCGTCCAGGTTGGGTTAGGGATTTTCTGCCCCACACGCGTTTCCATCACCGGCGTTTCCAGCCCCTGCAAGCCAATACCTATCGGATAAACCTGCACGATATTTTCTCCCGGCGGATAATAATAAAGGCGCAGCTCTGCAAGGTTAACGATAATCCCCTGACGCGGCGCATCAGGTAATAACAGTTGCGAAGGAATAGTTATCGTCGTACCAGGTTTTGGCACCGGGGCGATAGTGTTATTGGCTTCAAGGATCAACATTGCCGCAGTATCAAAACGACGGGCAATAGCCTGAAGGTTTTTATCCCCTTCCTGCACCGTATACGTTTGATTTTGCCCAACCAGTCGGCTTCCGGTTGGTGGTAGCGGATAATCAACCGCCCAGGCAGCCTGGATGGCGCTAAAAGCGCCGATAAGCGTGAGTGTAAGCAAAGACGCGCGTTTCATTGTAAACCTCCTGTATTTGCCGGAGACTCACGCTGAAACGTCGGATGGCGCTTATGTTCACCTGAAACCGAAACACTCCTGTGCAGGTCAGTGTAAACATTGACCATCCGGCAATGTGAGCCAACCGGATGAAAGCTGTCCCTTTAGTTTAGCTAAGTGCAGCGGCTTTGGCGCGAATTGCGCGAATCATCGCTTCCAGACCTTGTGAACGAGATGGGGTGAGATGTTGGGTGAGCGCCATTTTTTCAAACCACGGACGCACATCGAAACTGACAATATCCTGCGGCGTCATCTGATCGTAGAGAATAAAGACGACCGCAATAAGCCCTTTCACAATCGCCGCATCGCTGTCGCCCTGCAATTCAATAATTCCCTGCGCATTCTGGCGCATGACAATCCACACCTGACTCTGGCAGCCCTGAATGCTATTTTGTGGGCTTCGGTCTTCGTCGCGTAATTCTGGCAGACGCTGGCCCAGCTCAATAATGTAGAGATATTTCTCTTCCCAGTTGGCGCAGCGTAAAAAATTACGCAGCAATTTTTCTTTATCCGGCAATACAGCCATAGTGCCTCCCTGTTATCCCAGCAGACGGTGAATACGTTGCAATCCGGTCACCAGACGATCCACTTCTTCATGGGTGTTATACATGGCCAGCGACGCCCGACACATCGCAGGGACGTTGTAATAGGCCATTAATGGCATAGCGCAGTGATGTCCGGTACGCACAGCAATGCCGTAATTATCGAGAAAACTGCCAACATCATAGGCGTGGTGTTTACCGAGATTAAAAGCAATAACGCCAAGCCTGTTTTGTGGGCCATAGAGAGTGAGATCCGGTACAGATTCCAGCTGTGATAGCGCGTAATGCATCAGATTCTGTTCATACTCGGCTATGTTATTAAGCCCCAGCGCCGAAACATACTCCAGCGCCGCGCCAAGACCAATGATGCCCCCGGTATTGGGTGTACCGGCTTCAAACCGCCATGGTGCTTTGGTCCAGGTAGTGCCTTCACTCAGGCTGACGGTGGCGATCATAGAACCGCCCCCTTCCCACGGCGGCATCTCCTGCAACAAGGCTTCTTTCACATAAAGAATGCCAATTCCGGTGGGGCCATACAGTTTATGCCCGGAGAACACGTAAAAGTCGCAATCCAGCGCCTGAACATCCACCGGATGATGCATCACCGCCTGAGCGCCATCCACCAGCACTTTTGCGCCATGCTGGTGCGCAAGCGTGATCATTTCCGCCAGTGGATTTTCTGTGCCAAGCACGTTGGAGACATGAGTAATTGCCAGCAGGCGAGTTTTCTCATCAAACAGCGTAGGCAGCGTCTCCAGTTGCAACGTACCGTCGGGATTGAGCGGGATCACACGCAGCTCTGCGCCAACGCGTGCGCAAAGCATCTGCCAGGGAACAATGTTAGCGTGGTGCTCCATCTGACTTATGATGATGTTATCGCCCGCCCGCACGTTGCTGTTGCCCCAGCTATTGGCGACCAGATTGATCCCTTCCGTCGTGCCGCGGACGAACACCAGCTCTTCCGCCGAACGGGCGTTGATAAACAACGATGCCTGCTTGCGTACGTTCTCCATTTTCTCGGTCGCCTGGGCGCTTAAGGTATGAATACCGCGATGCACCGCCGCGTAGCCGTGACGATAAAACTCGGCCTCGGCGTCAATCACCTGGCCCGGTTTCTGCGCACTGGCGGCGCTGTCGAGATAAGCCAGCGGCAAACCGTTTACCTCACGAGAAAGCACCGGAAAGTCGGCCCGCACTTTGTCGACGGAAAAAGTCATCTTACACCTCCTGGCAGTCGTTGACCGATTCGGGCCAGCACCTGCTGTTTAAGCCCCTCATCACGCAGTGCTTCCGTCAGTTCAGCAGCAAAGGCGTAAATGATCATCTGCTGGGCATCCTGCTGATTGATCCCGCGCGAGCGCAGATAGAACATCTGTTCATCATCAATACGCCCCACCGTCGCGCCGTGGCTGCATTTCACATCATCTGCATAGATTTCCAGCTGCGGTTTCGTATCCACTTCCGCCAGTTTGCCCATCAGCAGATTATTGTTGGTCATCTGACCATCCGTTTTGATGGCGTGCTGCGCGACGTTGATCAAACCGTTAAATACCGCGCGGCCTTTGTCGCTGACGATAGTTTTGTGCAACTGTCGGCTGTTACAAAAACCTTTATTGTGTTCCAGCCAGGTGCGGGTATCACACACCTCGTTTTTCACCGGCATCGCCAGGCTATTGATCCGCAGCGTGCTGTTTTCGCCATTGAGTTGCGTACTGGTGTTGTGTCGTAACACTGCGCCACCCAGCAGGAAACTATGGCTAAATGCGGTGGCATCGTCAGCCAGCAACAAATCGTTATGGGCAAAGTGGTGACTGACCGGGTTTTCAAACGCCAGCTTGATATGCTGCAAGTGGGCGTTCGCTGCGACATTGATAGTGAACCGTGCGCCGGTGAAGTGACGAGCATCATTAAGGCTGACAAAATGTTCGATCACCGTTGCTTCGGCACCTTCCGCCAGATCCAGATGATGTCGGTAATGGGCAGTGTTGACCTCTTCACCTGCCACGCCCTGGGTAATATGCATTAACAGCAATGGCTTTGCCGGCCGTTGACCGCGCTTCACGGCGATATGCGTCACGCTTTGTGCCAGGCTTTCCGTCAAATGCAGAAACACTTCCGCCTGAATAGCGTCGGGTACCCCCTGACGGTCGTCGTTAATGCTCACTTCATACCCGCTGCCTTCAGTCGCATCGCTCAGTGCTGACACGTAACGTCCATCGACAAAAACCAGCCGCACAGCGTCTAATGTTAACGCTAAGGCATCACGCTGCTGTGGGGATATCTCTCCCGCAATGCTGACAAACTGGCTATTGGTCAGCCCTTCCAGCGGCGTATATTTCCAGTTTTCATGTTTACGTGTCGGCAGTCCGGTACGCAGCAATTGTTGTAAATGCTGCTGTGCTTGCGGAGAGCGTTTCGCTCCGTCAGCTTCAAACAAGTGATGCCACTGTTGCAGCGCGTTACTGCTGTTCGGTAAGCCAGCCATAACCCTGCTCCTCCAGTTGTTTGACCAACGTGAAATCGCCGGATTTCACAATTCGTCCCTGATACAGCACATGGACGTAATCAGGCTTGATGTAGTCGAGAATGCGTTGGTAGTGCGTAACAATGATGAATGAACGCTTGCCGTCACGCAGCGAGTTCACGCCATCGGCAACCACTTTTAATGCGTCAATATCCAGCCCGGAGTCTGACTCATCAAGAATGCATAACTCCGGTTCCAGCACCGCCATTTGCAAAATATCGTTGCGCTTTTTCTCGCCGCCGGAAAAACCAACGTTTACCGAACGGGTTAATAAATCTTCCGGCATCTTCAGGAGAGCGATTTTCTCTTCCATCAAATCCTGAAAATCAAAGCGGTCGAGCGTTTCCTGGCCGCGATAGCTGCGCACCGCATTAAGTGCCGTTTGCAGGAAAAACTGGTTACTGACGCCGGGAATTTCCACCGGATACTGGAAGGCCATAAAGATGCCTTCGCCCGCGCGATCTTCCGGCGACAGCGCAAGCAAATCTTTGCCTTTGAACTCAACCGTGCCGCCCGTCACTTCATAATCTTCTCGCCCGGCAAGCGTTGCCGATAAGGTACTTTTGCCCGAACCGTTTGGCCCCATAATGGCGTGAACTTCGCCGGGACGAACGTCGAGGCTTAATCCGCGCAGGATAGCTTTATCTTCCACGCTGACGTGTAAATCTTTAATACTTAACATGTTTATTCCTTATCCGACGCTGTGTTCAAGACTGATGGCGAGGAGTTTTTGTGCTTCAACGGCAAATTCCAACGGCAGCTCCGAGAACACGTCTTTGCAGAAACCGTTAACAATCATCGAGATGGCGTCTTCTTCGCTGATCCCGCGTTGCAGGCAGTAAAACAGTTGATCTTCACCAATACGTGATGTCGTTGCCTCGTGTTCCAGTTGCGCACTATTGTTACGACACTCAACATACGGGAAGGTATGCGCCCCACAATTAGCGCCAATCAGCATTGAGTCGCACTGAGTGAAATTGCGCGCATTGGTTGCCGTCGGCATGATTTTCACTAAGCCGCGATAACTGTTCTGACTATGTCCGGCAGAGATCCCTTTCGAGATAATGGTCGATTTGGTGTTTTTACCGATGTGGATCATCTTGGTGCCGGTATCCGCTTGCTGATGACCGCTGGTCAGCGCCACTGAGTAAAACTCACCAATGGAGTTATCGCCGCGCAAAATGCAGCTGGGATATTTCCACGTAATCGCTGACCCGGTTTCTGATTGCGTCCATGACATTTTGCTGTTTTCGCCTTCGCACAAAGCACGCTTGGTGACGAAGTTGAGAATACCGCCGGTGTTGTTATCGCCAGGGAACCAGTTTTGTACCGTGGAATATTTCACCTCGGCGTTTTTATGGATGATGACTTCCACCACTGCCGCGTGTAACTGATAGCTGTCACGCACCGGAGCGGAACAGCCTTCAATGTAGCTGACGTAGCTGTCTTCGTCGGCCACCAGAATGGTGCGCTCAAACTGCCCGGTTTTTTCCGCGTTAATGCGAAAATAGGTGGAAAGTTCCATCGGGCAGCGCACGCCTTTAGGCACATAAATAAACGTACCGTCAGAGGCTACCGCCGCATTAAGCGCGGCAAAGAAGTTGTCATTCCCCGGCACCACGGTGCCGAGATATTTACGCACCAGTTCCGGGTGATCGTGGATCGCCTCACCAAAGGAACAGAAAATAATTCCCTGCTCCGCCAGTTTTTCGCGATAAGTAGTGGCAACCGAAACTGAGTCGAAAATGGCATCCACCGCCACCTCTTTGCCTTCCCGCACGGGAACGCCCAACTGCTCAAACGCCGCCTCCACCTCTTTACTTAAAAAGGCGTTCGCGCCAGTTTGCTGCACCGCGCCAGATTCAGACGCGCAAGTGTCGTCACAATTACCGCACGATGGTGCCGAGTAGTAGCTGTAATCCTGATAATTCAGCTTGTCGTAGTGCGCTTTCAACCAGTGCGGTTCTTCCATCTCCAGCCATGCGCGATAGGCGTTTAGACGAAACTCCAGCATCCACTCCGGCTCATTACGCTTCGCCGAAATTGCGCGCACCACCTCTTCGTTTATCCCCTTTGCCAGCTCATCGGTGACTAACTGGGTGAAGAATCCTTCTTTATAATTCAGCGGGCCGCCGGTCCAGGTTTTGACATCGTCAGTTGCTTCAGTATTACGAGACATAGTACCGCCTATACCCCAAAGCTTTCGCCACAGCCACATTCATTCTGGGCTTTAGGGTTGTGAAATTTGAATATCTGATTAAGTCCTTCACGAACGAAATCGACTTCCGTGCCATCAATAAACGGCATCGCTTGTAGCGGGACAAACAGCTTCGCGCCGTCGTGTTCAAACAGCAGATCGTCTTTGTCCGGCTCGCTAACACTGTCGAGCACATAGCCAAAGCCCGCGCAGCCTGTTTGCTTCACGCCTAAGCGCACACCGACCATACCCGGCTGCTTTGCCACCAGCTCGCGGATGTGGACAGCGGCTGCGGGTGTCAGCGTTAAGCCTTGCCAGGCGAAATCCTGTGGATTAAAGGTTCCTGAATGCATGTCCATCGATTTACCTCACTTCATCGCTTTCAGCGTATAACAGCATGTTAGTGATAATGATTATCAGTTCAACCCAGCAAACGCAGGGGCTTTACCGTAAAACATGCTTTTTGCCTGCTTTTAATAAGCATAGACCCTGATGTGTGGGTTAACAGGCACGCTAAGAATTAGGTATCTCATTGTTAGATAATGGTTATTATCTAAGGAGCATTAAGGCTGTGATGAAAAAGAAAAAGTTGTATTGAAAATGACTATTTAAGAGATAGGTAAAAAAGTGCAGCGTTCAGAAATAAGAAAACCCTTAAGTCTGTGCGACACAGGCTAAAGGGTTTCTACCCCATCCGGCGCTTATCTCCGGCACTCTCAGTGGCTTAGCTCTTGAAGGGGCGATAAGAATAATCTCATAAAGCTAACCCGCCGTTTTAACACAAACTGCGATTAGTGTTATTTTTGAACAATATCAGGCGGTAGATAAGCAGTATTAAGAAGGTCATCGAACCTGGACGGAGGTTAATCCAAGTCGATTTGGCGAACTTGCGGCATTAAGTCAGGATCAATGCACGCCCAGACGCCAGGCAAAGTAGATTTCTTCTTTTAATTCAGCAGAAGAGAGAGTAAGCAGGTCAGCAAATTCAAGTTCTAGTTGTTTCAGACGTTTGAGATATTGGGCAGGTGAAAGATTGCTCTGGTCACGGCGTAAAAATTCAATGGCCAGCTGGGTGGGATCAAGTTGAGTAGACATAGCATCCTCGCTTTTAGACAAGACCTGCACAGTATACCACCGTTTACTGTGCAGATAATGACCAAAAGCAATATGCGTCACACTTTTCTGGTGACAACGTCACAAAATGGCGGTCGTCAATCGTGACGAACAGCACAAACGCCCTTTCTCATCGAAGATTTCAATCTGCCAGACCTGGTGACGCGAACCGAGATGCAACGGTTTGCATACGCCGCGCACCCGCCCTTCTCGTGCCGAGCGGACGTGGTTAGCATTGATTTCCAGACCAACCACTTTTTGCTCACCTTCGGTACATAAATAACCGGCAACGGAACCGATACTTTCGGCTAGTACCACGGATGCACCTCCATGTAGCAACCCGAAAGGCTGCTTTGTCCGCGAGTCTACTGGCATTGTCGCTTCAAGGGTGTCATCACCAATATGTTCAAAGCGAATATCCAGCAACCCCACCATGTTTCCTTCACCCATGGCATTCAGTGCTTCCAGGGTGATTTTTCGTTTCCATATCATTTAATAATCTCCAGTAAAGCCTGCACAGGATGGCGTACCCCCGTGCCTTCAACCCGTTTGACCTGACTACGGCAGGAATATCCGGTCGCCAGACAGCGGTTACGCGGCAGTCGCTGCATAGCCTGATGCCAGGATAACTCATAGATCCCGAGCGAATTTTTATGGTTTTTCGCTTCATGTCCGTAAGTCCCTGCCATGCCGCAGCAACCCACGCTGACATTTTCCAGTTTCGCGCCAAAACGGGCAAATATCGCGGCCCATTGTGCTGGCGCACCCGGCAAGGCGGTAACTTCGGTACAGTGACCAAAGAAATACCATGATTCACCGCTGACTGTAGCCACTGGCTGTGACTCAAGTGCGCTTGCCAGCCATTCATTCGCCAGTAAGACGTTAAACTCGCCACGCTCCTCGCCCAGCGCCAGTTTATATTCATCGCGATAACAAAGTACCAGCGCCGGATCGACGCCCACCATTGGCATACCCAGCTTCGCCATACGGTTGAGGAAATCCGCCGTCTTTTTCGCCGTCTTCGCAAAACGATTAAGAAAACCTTTAATATGCTGGGCTTTGCCATTTGGCGAAAATGGCAGTAACACAGGCTGGAAACCTAATTTTTCGACCAGACGGACAAAATCCGCCACCACTTGCGCATCGTAATAGCTGGTAAAGGGGTCCTGCACCACCAACACTGTGCGCGCTTTCTGCTCTGCATTGAGAGATTCAAGCTGTTCCAGCGTCATGTTTGCCGAGCGATGCCCCACCATTTGTTGTTGTAGCGAGGGGACCGACAGCAGCGGCAAATCAACCATGCCGATATGTTTTTCCGAGAGTTTGCGCACCAGCGGCTGGTTAATGAAGAAGTTAAAGGTTTTCGGCGCGCGTGCCATCAGCGGCGCGTAGCTCTCGACCGTAGCGACGAGGTGGTCGCGCAGCGGGCGTAAATAACGGGTGTGATAGAGCTGCAGAAAACGAGAGCGAAACTCCGGCACATCAATTTTGATGGGGCACTGGGTCGAACACGCTTTACAGGCCAGACAGCCCGACATCGCCTCTTTGACTTCGTGTGAGAAGTCATATTCGCCTTTATTCGCATGCCAGCTATTGCGCGTGCGGGCAATTAACGTCCGCAAACTGACGCCGGATTCAGGCAGTTCTTGTTCCAGTTTGAGTGGATCAACGCCGCGATCCGCCAACAAACGCAGCCATTCACGCACCAGCGTTGCGCGCCCTTTCGGTGAATGAATCCGGTTCTGGGTGATCTTCATCGACGGACACATCGGACTACGGGCATCAAAGTTGAAGCATAAACCGTTGCCGTTACACTCCATCACACCGCGCCACTGCTGGCGTACCGCAATGGGGATCTGCCGATCGAATGTACCGCGCTTCACCGCGTCCACTTTCATCATCGGCGCATCGAGACCTTCTGGCGGGCAAATCTTCCCTGGGTTGAGTCGGTTATGCGGGTCAAATGCCGCTTTCACTTTGCGCAGTTCTGCAAAAAGTTCCTCACCGAAAAACGCCGGGCTGTATTCAGCGCGAAAACCTTTGCCGTGCTCGCCCCACAACAAACCACCGTATTTCGCAGTCAGCGCCACCACGTCATCAGAGATTTGCTTCATCAAAATCTCTTGTTGAGGATCGCACATATCCAGCGCTGGACGGACGTGCAAGACACCTGCGTCGACGTGACCGAACATACCGTAGCTTAAGCCGTGGCTGTCGAGCAGCGCGCGAAATTCAGCAATATAATCCGCCAGGTGTTCCGGCGGTACGCAGGTATCCTCAGCAAACGGAATTGGCTTAGCGGCACCTTTGGCATTGCCAAGCAGACCAACGGCTTTTTTGCGCATTGCATAGATACGTTCAACCCCCGCCAGCTCACGGCACACCTGCCAGCCGATGACACCTGCTTGATGACTGGCGATCAGCTCATCCAACCGCGCACAGAGTGCATTTACCCGCTCATCAATCAGCGCCTCATCATCACCAGCAAATTCCACAATGTTCAGCCCGAGCATCTCTTGGTCAGGCACATCGGTAATCAACTCGCTGACGGAATGCCAGACAATATCTTCCCGCGCCAGATTCAGCACTTTTGAGTCCACCGTCTCTACCGAAAGCGCCCGCGCCTCAACCATAAACGGCGCGTTACGCAGCGCAGAGTCAAAAGAGTCATATTTGACGTTCACCAGACGGCGCACTTTAGGCAAGCGCGTAATATCCAGCCGCGCTTCGGTAATAAAGGCCAGCGTCCCTTCTGAACCCGTCAGAATGCGCGTCAGGTCGAACTCGGTCATCTCATCGTTAAAGACATGACGCAGATCGTAACCGGTAAGAAAGCGGTTAAGTTTGGGGAAGTTGTCGATAATTAACTGGCGTTGCTGACGGCAACGTTGATAAACCGTGTTATAAATTCGCCCGATTGTGGTATTGGATTTACCCAGCGTTTCCGACAATTCGACGGGTAAAGGTTGCGTATCGAGAATATCGCCCCCCAACAACACCGCGCGTACGCCAAGTACGTGATCTGACGTTTTGCCATAGACCAGCGATCCCTGACCGGATGCATCGGTATTGATCATCCCACCGAGCGTTGCCCGGTTGCTGGTCGAAAGTTCCGGCGCAAAAAAGTAGCCGAACGGTTTCAGGTACTGATTGAGTTGATCTTTTATCACCCCGGCCTCAACGCGCACCCAGCCCTCTTCAGGGTTAATTTCGATGATGCGGTTCATATGGCGGGACATATCAACAATAATCCCCTGGTTGAGCGCCTGACCGTTAGTGCCGGTGCCGCCGCCGCGGGGGGTAAAGATCAGCGATGAATAGCGTTCCTGCGCGGCAAGACGGGCGATCAGCGCCACATCTGCGGTTGAACGCGGAAATACCACCGCATCGGGGAGAAGTTGGTAAATACTGTTGTCGGTCGACATTGTCAGACGATCGGCATAACTTGTCGCCGTATCGCCGGTAAAACCTTGTTGCTCCAGCTCTTGCAAAAAATTAAGCACCAGTTGAACGACGCCGGGTGCCTGGGAAATCTGTGGAATCATTATATTGACCCTTTCCTGCGGTCTGTGATGAGAGATTAATCGTTTGCGTGTTGCCTGAGTTGTTGTACCACATTTTTTTCTAACACGCCCATCAGAATTAAGGGCAGAATCGGCCTGTTAAAAACCGCTGAAATTGCTCATCATTATGTAGGTGAGTTTCGCGTGTTCACGTCGCGTCGACGATTTGACGCACAAAAAAGGTGAAAAGTAGTTATGGTAAATGTTCGTCAGCCCAGGGATGTCGCACAAATTCTGCTTTCGGTGCTGTTTTTAGCCATCATGATTGTGGCATGTCTGTGGATTGTTCAACCCTTTATTCTCGGCTTTGCATGGGCCGGTACGGTGGTTATCGCCACCTGGCCGGTATTGTTACGTTTGCAAAAGATCATGTTTGGCCGCCGCTCTCTCGCCGTTCTGGTGATGACGCTGTTATTAGTGATGGTGTTTATCATCCCTATTGCTTTGCTGGTTAACAGTATCGTCGACGGCAGCGGCCCGCTAATTAAAGCCATTTCCAGCGGTGACATGACGTTACCCGATCTGGCGTGGCTTAATACCATTCCGGTGATTGGCGCGAAGCTGTATGCAGGCTGGCACAACTTGCTGGATATGGGGGGTACGGCGATCATGGCGAAGGTCCGCCCTTATATTGGCACCACCACCACCTGGTTCGTTGGGCAGGCGGCGCATATCGGGCGCTTTATGGTGCATTGTGCGCTGATGCTTCTCTTCAGTGCCCTGCTGTACTGGCGCGGTGAACAGGTGGCACAAGGCATTCGCCATTTTGCAACCCGTCTGGCAGGCGTTCGCGGAGATGCCGCCGTACTGCTGGCGGCACAGGCTATCCGCGCGGTGGCGCTGGGTGTGGTGGTGACGGCGTTAGTACAGGCAGTGCTTGGCGGTATCGGCCTCGCCGTATCCGGCGTACCTTATGCAACTTTGCTAACGGTGTTAATGATCCTCTCCTGCCTTGTCCAGCTTGGACCGTTACCGGTACTGATTCCGGCGATTATCTGGCTCTACTGGACCGGCGATACCACCTGGGGAACGGTATTGTTAGTGTGGAGCGGTGTGGTTGGCACGCTGGATAACGTCATCCGCCCAATGTTAATTCGCATGGGTGCCGATTTACCGCTGATCCTGATCCTCTCTGGCGTTATTGGTGGTTTGATTGCTTTCGGGATGATCGGTCTGTTTATTGGTCCGGTTCTGTTAGCCGTTTCCTGGCGTCTGTTTGCCGCGTGGGTGGAAGAGGTCCCACCGCCGACGGACCAACCGGAAGAAATTCTCGAAGAACTTGGCGAAATCGAGAAACCGAATAAGTAATTTCTCATCAGGCGGCTCTGCCGCCTGATTGTTAACCACCGCTAATTGATATTTGCTTGCTCTTCCCCATATTTTCCTGCTTACCGCCATTCAGCTGGTAGTACCTGTCGCAAATTCTTTACAGTTTTTAAACTAATGAGACGAATCTGATCGACGCAAAAAGTCCGTATGCCTACTATTAGCTCACGGTTATAAATCAACATATTGATTTATAAGCATGGAAATCCCCTGAGTGAAACAACGAATTGCTGTGTGTAGTCTTTGCCCATCTCCCACGATGGGCTTTTTTTTAACATTTTTCCGCTTCGCTACCTCGCCCTTCACTCTTTCCAATAATGTTGCACAAGATACTGTGACTCTCTTGGTGATGCTGCCAACTTACTGATTTAGTGTATGATGGTGTTTTTGAGGTGCTCCA
>ERZ652156.430-NODE-430-length-14076-cov-8.19128_pt1 | contig 14076 bp, 10 predicted proteins | sample MGYA00514760_ERZ652156 | MGnify/ENA metagenome assembly ERZ652156
GATCTGCGCATGTCTCGTGGGCTCGGAGATGTGTATAAGAGACAGATTCATTACAATTCATATTTTTAATGTACTGCAATGAAGTCCTTGATGAAAAAAAGAACCAGCGGATGCAATTGGCCTGCCGTTGGTTCTTTTCCTTCTGTCATCTGTTAAGTTCCGGGTCCCTAAGACTGTCCCGGGACGCTGATGATCAGTGCAATGATTTCCATGGGTTCCTCACCATAACATGCAATGCCATGGCTGTCCCCGTCCTTACACATATGGTAATCCCCCGGATTTAGTATGGACTCAGTCCCATTGTCGGTCACAAGGGCCTGCCCCTTCAGCACATAATAGCCTTCAAACTCCCCATGGTGTTCATGCACCCCTATGGATGTGCCCGGGAGGAATTCCACCCTGGCAAAGGTCCGCCCCGCGCCGTAAGCCTCATCTTTTGTCATGAACGTATGGAAAACCACATCCCCGTTCCCCTTCTGCACTTCGTGCATGACTTTTACTTCCGTTTCTTCTTTTCTCCTGATCATGGCCCGTCTCCTCTCCCTAGAGCGTGTCCTTATTGTATTACTGCTGATCCATGGTCCTGACAATGGCGTCTGCCATGCCCTCCAGAATGACCAGCTGGTCTTCCTTCAGCGCGGACTTTACAGTCACCGTCTCATCCAGGACCGTCATGTTCTTCATGGAACCGATGATTTCCCGCATCTGCTTTCCTGACAGCACGCCCCATGAACCGTTCTCCATGATTGCAACAGTCCTGTTCTGCAGGTTATGGGCCTTAAGGTCCATGAGGAAATGTTCCATGTTGCTGAAAATCCCTCCGTTATAGGTAACGGATGCAATCACCAGATGGCTGCACCGGAATGCCTCGGATATCATGGTGGACGGGTGGGTGGAGGAGACATCATACATGGCAATATTCCTTACGCCCCTGTCGGCCAGCATCCCGGCCAGTATGTTGGCCGCATTCTCCGTGTTGCCGTATATGGAACCATAGGCAATCATGACAGCCTTTTCTTCCGGCTCATAGCTGCTCCAGGTCAGGTACTTGTTCACATACCATCCAATGTCCTTTCTCCACACAGGACCGTGGAGCGGGCAGAGGGTAAGGATTTCAAGGGCAGATGCCTTCTTAAGCAGGGTCTGTACGGAAGGACCGTACTTGCCGACGATATTGGTATAATATCTTCTGGCGTCATCCAGCCAGTCACGTTCAAAATTAACCTCATCCGCGAACAGGTTGCCGTTCATGGCGCCGAACGTGCCGAATGCATCTGCTGAAAACAAGGTCTTGTCCGTGGTATCATATGTGACCATGACTTCCGGCCAGTGTACCATGGGAGCCATGATAAAGGTAAATGTATGCCTGCCGGTACAGAATGTATCATTCTCCTTCACAATCACGGCCCTGGAGTCAATATCAAAGTTATAGAACTGCTTGATGATGGGCACGGTCTTGGAGTTGCAGACCACCTTTACCTCAGGATATCTGCGTACGATTTCCCCCAGGGTGGCGCAGTGGTCCGGCTCCATGTGGTTCACCACCACGTAATCCAGGGAACGTCCCTTTAATATTGCCTCTATGTTTTCAAAAAACTGTTCCGTAATGGCACGGTCCACGGTATCAAACAACACGGTCTTCTCATCTGCAAGCAGGTAGGCATTGTAGGAAATGCCCCGGGGAATAGGGAAGGCGTTTTCAAATAATGCCAGCCTGCGGTCTGTCCCGCCAACCCAGAACAGGTCGTCTTTAATGCGCTTTACACAGTACATATTCAGTCATCCTTTCGTTAAATGATGGTCAATGTTTCATTTCGTTTAGAAGTATACTACATTTTACCCCAAATGTCACTGTATTATTTAGGGTACACTTACTCACTGCAGGATTGTCACATCGCTGCTTAAAACGCGGAGGTTCCCCACCGGATTGCCGGCACAGTTAAGGGTACTGAGCCTGCCCAGTCCTTCTAAAGGCGTGATGTCAGTCACATAATTATCCTTGATGTCAAGATACTCCAGATTGGGAAGGGAGGATACAAAGCTTATATCCGTCAGCATGTTGTCTGCAAGGCTGAGCCTTGTAAGCCCGGGGAACGCGGTCAGGAACCCTGTATTATCATTCAGGTCCACCTTATCGTAATCCACGTATACAATTCCTCCTCCTCCGCTGATCTTCACATTTTCATACAGCTTCACCCCGTCCATCCCAAGGATCTTAAGATGCTCATTGGGGGATATCTTTGAAAAATCCAGTTCACATTCCACTCCGTTCAGATAGAGTTCCCTCAGGGCGGGCATGCCGAACAGGGCCGATATATCCTCATAGGTCTTTATGCCATTGAGGTTCAGCACTTCCAGGGAAGGGATCCTGACCACAAAATCCCACTTTGTCTGGTCCGGGATACGGGAGCAGGTTAATTCCTTAAGACTGGCAAGTCCTGCAAAGGGCGCCGTGGAATCAATTTCCACCCATTCCAGTTCCAGTTCCTCAAGCCCGCCCATCCCTGACAGATAGGAAACCGTATCCATGCCATTTACCTTAAGACGGCGAAGGCCGGTAAGCCCGGCAAGGTCCGGCTGGGCACATCCGTAAGGCACCTCCAGGCACAGTTCCTTAAGTCCGGTAAGCCCGGACACCGCGCTCATGTCCTTTAATTCACCGCACTTCGTAATGGAAAGGGAGGTTAGGCTTGTATTGCCTTTCAGGCTGTCAAGATTCAGGATGTTGGCCCTGGACAGTGAAAATGATGTGAGCTTTGGCATGTTCTTCACAAAACCGACATCCCTTATGCCCTCTGATTCAATGGACAGCCCTTCCAGCCAGTCCATCACGGAAAGCACGGAAAAATCCTTTAATTCATTGCAGTATTCAAGGGTCAGCCATTTTACCCCCTTCATGCCGGCCAGGGCCTTGATATCCGTCAGGTCAGAACCTTTAAGGGTCAGTTTTTCCACACCGGTCAGCGCTCCCAGCCCATCCAGGCTTTCAAGTCCCGCGCTGATGCGCAGTTCCTTTAACTGCCCCGGATCCTCAAATATAGCAGCCACCTCCCCGGGAGATTTGCCGTAGCAGCTGAGCCGGACAAGGTCCAGCCCCTTAACATCCCCTGCGGACAGATAACCGGCCGCACTCAGGGATTTAAGCCCGGTAAACCTGGACAAAGCCTTACTGTTGATTTTGGCGCTGTCACGGTCAAATTCCAGCCATGTAAGGACTGCGTCCGGCTTTTCCATGGGATTGTCAAAGCTATACCCCACCAGTACATAATCCATGGAATATTTATATTCAATCCACTGAAAACGCGCCAGTTCCTCATCGCTTACCAGGTCTGCCGCCTTGCCGAAGGCCCTGGAGGCCATATCCCCGAATATGCCTGAAAGCTCTGCCTTCTCCTCTTCTTTCCCGGCTTCCGGTCTTCCTGCTGCCTCCGGTTCCCGGACAGTCTCCTGCCCGCTGCCTCCAGGCATCCTGGCGGACCGTGGATTAACCGAAGACGGGGCATGGTCCCCATCCCACCGTTTCTTTACAGCCGGTCCGGATATCACTGCCACAAGCAGGAGGGCAGCGGATATCAATGCCGCTGCGCGCTTCCATCCGCAGGGTTCCCAACCCATGGGCTTTTTAGCCGGACTGGTGTTGATAGGGATATAATCAATCCTTGCGGGTCCGCTGGCAAGACGCACATTCCCCTCCCCCTCATCTTCCAGCACATACCGTGTCCTGCAGTACTCACAGACAGCTATATGTGGATTATCCCCATCCAGTTTCAGGCTGCCGTTGCAGGCAGTACATTTAAGTTCTGTCAGCTTCATATTTCCTCTCTCTTTCGTCCTTCCCGTCATACGTATCAATTGTACCATATCCGGACATGTTTGAGAATTCCTTTCCGCTGCTTATGTAAAAATGGATGGTCTCCCCCCTGCATGCGGACAATGGTACCCCCGCCGGAATTTTCCATTTCAAAATACTGGAAAGTATTTGAATTCTTCTGCGCCTTAAGATATACTGTTTCAAGAGGGAGGTGCCCACCATGGATTTAGTAAACCAGTTTATAGAAAATTACAGAAAAAAATATACGTTTTATGAAAATGCCGGGCGCCTGGCTGCAAAGCAGCTGGAGACAGCGCTGCAGTCTGCCGGTATCCGTGCCATTGTCACTTCCAGGGCCAAAAACCCGGGAAGGCTGAAATACAAAACCTTCCACCGGAATGCTGAGAGGGAGACCCCCTACAAAAACATGCGGGAAATATACGACGACATGTTTGACCTGGCAGGCGTCCGCGTATCCCTCTACTTCCCCGGGGACCGTGACAAGGCAGACGCCCTTATCAGCGACCTGTTTACCGTGATGGAGAAAAAACAGTTCCCGGAGCAGTCCAAGACGCCCACTTATAACAAGCGTTTTTCCGGGTATTGGGCCAACCATTACAGGGTGCATATCAGTGAGGAGAACATATCGCCCAACCAGAAAAAGTATGTCCAGGCCCGCATTGAAATCCAGGTGGCGTCCGTCCTTATGCACGCCTGGTCCGAGGTGGAGCATGACCTGATTTACAAGCCCCTCCAGGGCGCCCTGTCCGATGAGGAGCTTTCCATCCTGGATGAGCTTAACGGACTGGTGCTGACAGGGGAAATCGCCCTGGAACGCCTGCAGAGCGCGGGTAATGAGAGGATCAAGAACAAGGAGACCACATTTACCAGCCAATACGACCTGGCCTCCTACCTGTACAATTACCTGAGCAATCATTTTAAGGAAGAGGACGTTGAACTGCGCATGGGCAATATCGAACTGCTGTTCAAGCTTCTCAGCCGTTTGAAGTTTTTCAAGGTTAAGGACATTGAACCCATATTGAAATCCGTAAAATTTGAAAAGGACCGCAGGAACATTTCCCAGCAGATTATTGACCAGATCATCACCGGCAATGAGAAGCGGTACCACGTTTACCAGGAATTAAGGAACAGCGAAGATGTCTCCGACCCGGAGACCTGCCAGGCCGTCAACTACTTTTTCGGCCAGTGGGTTCCCCTTGAGAACCTGCTTAACCGCGCCGCCGGACGGAACACGCCCAAGTCCTACAGCGCCTTTAACATCAATACCTTAAAGCGCATGGACATCCTGGATAAGGACCTGGCCAACAAAATAGGCGCCCTCAGAAGGACACGGAACGTACTGATCCACGACATTGAAAAACCGGATGTGGAGGAACTGATGCGGCAGGGGGATGAAATCCATGAGGTTTATGAGAGGCTGAAGGGGAACGCGGGGGGAACAGGCGGAGGTTTATAGGCCTACGGGAGAAAAGATGGGGGTCAGGCTTTGCTGCCTGGCTCCCATCTTTTCCTTGTTTTCTTTGATATATGTGTTTTAACTTTTCTTAAATCTTACACAGTACCTTCCTGGGGTCCGGCATGTTTGTGTTCTGACAGCGGCATCACATGCATGTTGCCTCTCTGCTCATTCTCGGCCCAGAAGATATTGTCGGCTACCTTGGCTTCCGGATTGAATTCCACGCCTTCGAAGATGTGCTTTGCAAACTCCTTGTATCCGGCACGGTCAATCAGGTGGCCGCCATGGAGGTACTCGGGCTTGTAGTCAAGGACCCAGGCGGAGAATTTCTGCCAGTTGGAGAATACGCCAAGGACCACGTCCTCTGTTACCCAGTTCAGGAAAAGTTTTCCAGCCCTTGGGTTCTGCTTACCGGTACGGCCGCCCAGGGTTACACGGTAGAGTTTCTTGGTTCCCCTGGTCCATGCGCCGGTGGGACAGATTAAGGAACATTCGCCGCAGCCAACGCAGCAGCAGGCATCCTTGTCAATCTTCCCGTTCTTGTTCAGGCTCAGCACGCCTGTGGCATGGTGCTTACATGCATCCACACAGGAACCGCAGCCAATACAGCGGTCAATGTCATAATCCTGCTTGTTCACACCCATAATCCCAAAATCATTGAAGTTAGCCTTTACACAGTCATTGGGGCATCCTGCAACCGCAACCTTGATGTGGTAGTGGGACGGGAAAATGATTTTCTCAATCTTCCTTGCCAGTTCATATGTATTGATGTTGCCCTTGATGCAGTGGGCGTTGCCGATGCAGGACATGACGTTACGGGCGCCGATGGTTGGATATCCGTAGTCATTGACATCCATGTCCACGTCACACATCTCCACGTCCACTTCTTTGATATAGCCCTTGATGAATTTATTTACTTCTTCAATATTCTCATACTTAATCCCCGGTACGTCCAGGGTCTGCCTGGTACCCATATGGAAGGTCCCGTTTCCGAAACGCTCGCACAGTTCCTGCACCATGGACAGGTGCTTTGCCTCTATCATGGCGCCGGGCACCCTCATCTGAAGCATGAACTCTCCAGCCACCTTGGACTGCCTGAAGCAGTTAATCCTTACCTTTTTGATATCTATATCATGATTCATTCTTTGCCACCCCTCTCTTAGTCAACCAGATATTTGGCCTGTGTATAATTGAATACAGGTCCGTCCAGACAGACATAAACCTCATCAATACGGCAGTGGCCGCATTTGCCCACTGCACAGGACATCTTGCGCTCAAAGGACATCCATATCTTTTCTTCAGGCACGCCCTGCCTGATGACTTCAAAACCGGTGAACTTCATCATTGGCGGAGGTCCCACCACCACCACTGCATAGTCATCCCCAAACTCATCAAATGGAATCCTTGATACGAACTCAGTCACGAATCCTGTCTCCCATCCGTCCTTATGGTCTTTGTCCAGGGCATAGATGGTGTCAAAGCGCTCTTTCCAACGCTCTAAATCACCTTTGAAAATAATTCCATCCTCGTTTTTAAAACCGCTGATCAGATGCACGCTTTTTGTAAAATCAGGTTCATCATAAAACTTGTTCAGCATACTCTTTACAGGCGCCAGTCCGGTTCCTCCTGTAATCACCACCACATGCTTACCTTTAAACTGGTCAACCGGCCAGCCTTTGCCATAAGCCCCGCGGAGGAACAGGATATCCCCTGCCTGTTTCTCAAAAATCTCATCTGTCACCTTGCCCACGGAGCGGATGGTGAAATCCATGTACCCATCCCCGAATGAGCTGACCGAGATAGGGGCTTCCCCAACCTTTGGTATGGAAAGCTGAAGGAACTGTCCGTGTTCCGGCTTTATATCTGTCTCTACCCTGTATGTATACTCGTGAAGGCTTTCACGCTTAACTTCCAATATCTTACATGCCACAGGCTTTACAATATTCTTCATGGCTTATCCCCTCTCCTGTCCGATTTCCCCTGCTTTTATTTCTTCTATGGCCTCTGCCATCTTGTTCACCGTAGCCACGATGGATATGTACTCAGGACATCGGTCAATACAACGGCCGCATCCCACACACATATGGTAATCCTTAAACCGCGCCTTGTAGTCGTGGAATTTGTGGAGCACCTTGTAGCGCATCCTGTCCCCGGCCCGGTTCCTAAAGCTCATCCCGCCTGCCATGTCCGTAAAGTCCTTTACCTGGCAGGAGGCGGAGGTACGCTTTCTCTCGCCTACGTTGGCATTTTCATTGTATATGATGTCAGTGGTTGTAAAGCAGGTACAGGTGCTGCATGCAACGGTACATGCCCCGCAGGAGATACACCGTTTGTCGTACTGTCTCCACATGGGATGGTCTTTCAGCTTTGTAAGGACTTCCTTGTCAGGAATCTCAGGCACAGTGACCTTAAGCTCATTCTCCTCCACAAAAGCAGGAGTGAAGTCCTCATCCTCCATGCCTTCAAAATAAGCGGCAAGGCTTTCATCCTTTACCTGGAAGGAAAGGCCGTCTTCACCGAAACGGACCGCCATGGAATAATCCTCTGCCTTGTTGGTGCCCATGCTGACACAGAAGCAGGTGTCCCAGCCTTCCTGGCATTCCATCATGACAATCTTAACCCGCTCGTTCATCCTCTTATAATACATATCCTCAAAACCGCCGTTCTGAAGGTATATCTTTTCCTGGTGATGCTGGGCATGGATGTCACAGGGGCGCATGAAAATCAGGAGCTTCTTGGAGCCGGCTTTGCTCTCAATGAATTCATCCTCGGTAAAATAAAACAGGGACTGGGTTATGGGGCTTAAGACTTCCTTTGCCGGAAAGTCTGATTTCTCCTTATACTCAATCTCCTTAACACTTGCCACCTGGGCATACTTAATCAGGTCTGTGTCTGAATATCTTCCTTTTCCCACAAACCGTTTGGGTGCCCAGATCTCATACTCGTCCTGAAGCTGCCCAAAAATCCTGTCGGCATCCTTAAATCCAACCTTATATCCCATGAAATGCCTCCTCCTTTACTGGTTATCCTTCTTTATTGTATAATCTATTTTTAAATCTATGTTATTATTATAACAAATCCAAAATGGTATGCCTAATTATATATTGTAATGGTTTAATAATAAAAATTTATCATTCATTCAAATAGGTGTCTAAAATCCACAAAAATACAGCGCCCCGCTTGCCGCGGAACGCCGTACCTTTTATCTGTATCTAATTTCCTTATTATAAATCAAATATCTCAAAATCGTCATTCCCATCATCCTGGGCCTTAACAGGCCTTGCCGGCTGGGCTGGGCCGGATGGCCGGGACGGTCTGGGCGGAGCAGCTGATTTGGGCGGCTGCACTGCCTTTGGGGGCTGTACTGCCTTGGGCGGTTCCACTGGCCTTAATGGCTGGGATGGCCTGTCCGTTAATCTGGCTGCGCCCTCATAGCGGCCTGTTTCCCTGTGTCCGGCCGCATCCCCATAACGGTCTTCCTCTAGGCTGTCGTCCATGTCATCGTAACCGTCATCATCCCCGTACTCTTCCTCATACCCCATCTGGTACTTGCTGGCGCGGCTGTCATCATAAGCAGGATCGTCCTCATAATCCCCTGCATCATCCTGGTCATCATAGGCATCGCCGTATCCGTCATCTTCACCATAACCGTCTTCTTCGCCATAACCGTCTTCTTCATAGTCCTGGTATCCTTCACTGTCCTCAGACGGAATCTGGTTCTTTTTCTTTGCGGCTGCTTTGGCCCTGCTGCCTCTTGAACCAGGGGTGCCGTCGCCGCCCGGGCCTCCGTCCTTGCCCTTCTTATTCATCACAACCACAAGCAGGATGATTAAAAGTACAAGTGCAATGGCAACCGTCACTGCCAGAAGTATCTTGAACAGGTTGAAGTCATCGCGGATGCTGTCGTACTGGTCAGCCAGGTTATTGAATACGTCCGTGCTCACGGTGTCACTTGCAGCAGGATCCGCAAAATACCGCTGGATGGTACGCTCGCTGTCCTTCATATCATAGCGGTAGAAATTCTTCTCACCGGCCTCATTCATTCCATAAACAACACAGTACTCAGGCTTCTCAGAAGCGCCCCATACCCAGCCCTGTACCTTGTGGCCGTCAATATTAATGGTGGTGGGCTTGAATCCGATGGGCACCTCAACCGACGCATCGGGCTGTAATATGGTGATGACCCGTTTGGATATCTCCATCTTGACCTCGGCGGCCGAAGCATCTCCAGACGCGGCGCTGGCGCCGCCCTCTGCCTTGGTTACCACAATGACATATTCCTTCGTGGTCTCTCCGTCCTGGGCCGTAACCTTACAGGTGACACGGTTCTCACCCATCTGCAGTTCGTCATTGCCAACCACCACGTTCTGGGCATTGGCGTCCGTTGTCTCTGCACTGATGATTAATTTGTCCACATCCGTACCCACGGTCACCGCATAGGTATCCACATCCGGTGAAAAAGCCGGTGTCAGTTCGCCTGGCGAAACCTTAAGGCTCTTTAAGGTGGCATCCTTGGATGCTGTCTGAAGGGCGCCCACTGTTACCGTCGAACTTCCCTCATGCTCCACTGTCACCAGCTGGTCACCGGAATCATAAATCTCCTGGCTGGTCACCGTTATCTTACTGGTTCCGGCGGTCAGGGCATTAAACTGCAGGGTAAATGCAAGGGTCCCTGTGCCGGGGGTTCCCCCATCGCCGTGGACGCGGACCGCTCCCGCACCGCCGTCCGCATTGGTACCGCTGACAAATTCCAGCGCGCTGGAATCATAGGCCAGCATCACATCTGCATTGGCAAGATTGCTGCTGCTGGTTATCTTCATATTGACCTTGACCTGGCTTCCCACGGTAGCGGAAGGGTCAGAAAATGTTATTTTGGCATTGGCTGCAAATGCAGTCAGCATCTGGGCCGGCATCATGACTGCAATCATACATGCCATAACCAGGACTGCAATCCCTTGTCTCATTCGTCTTATCATCATTTATTCCTACTTTCAGATTATCATGTATTCTCTGTCAGGACTGCACCTGTACAATAGTCACATTACTTCCTCCCGGAGTACTGCCGCTGTCGGCCGGACCGGAACCGCCCGGTCCGCCAAAGCCGCCCGGCCCGCCGGAACTGCCTGGGCCTCCCGGACTGCCGGTACTGGAACCGCCCGGACTGCCGGTACCGGAACTACCTCCCGGTGACACCGGGCTTCCCGTGCTGCCGGATGTAGGTCCTCCGTCCTGCTTCACCACATGGATGGTATAGGTCCGGACATTACCGTTCTGCGCAGTTACCGTTATGATGATATCCGTACTGGTATTCTGCAGGGAAATGCTTCCCGCTCCAGTTACCCTGGCGCTGGAATCAGCTGCCGTGGCATTGACCATAAGGCTGCCCACGGAAGAATCCACAATCAGGTTATATTCATGGGTATCCCTGTTAAAGGACGGGGTCAGGCCAAATCCGTCCACCCCAAGTCCGGAAAGCTTGTTATTGGGGCTTCCGTCCCCGGTGGGGGCAACACATGCCTGCTCCGGCATATTGTTGAACACCGGAATGTGGAATTCAAGGGCCGTGTTCTTCATATCCGATGTATACGCCTGGGCCAGCCTGGCCGCCTCTGAAGCAGCCCCCTGGATATTGCTCATGTACTGGTGCTTATAGGGATTGCTTCCCTGTACATTAAATTTCTTAAGATAGAATGTATTCTGACCGGCTTTTACATAATTATCCCCGTAATTCTGGGCGCCGCCGCGGATGGATTTCTCCACTGTATTCCAGGGACGTCCATAGGAGCCGGACTGGGATGCATAGCGCAGGCCCATCTCAATGGCTGACATGGAACCGGACTGGTATGCTTCCACATTAAAAAAGTTATAATAGCCTTCATACCCTGAATAATTGCCGGATATAAGGGGACTGGTGCCGTTATTGCCCTGCTCCTGCAAAATCATGGCTGCCAGAACGTAGGGGCTGACCCCGGACTGGGACGCCGCATTCATGATAATGTCAATGTAGGGCGATGCCTCACCGGACGGTGACGTCCCGGACGGGGAGGCGCCAGACGGGGAGACGCCTGCCACAGGACCGGAGCCGGACTGGTTGCCGGACGACGGGCTGTTACCGGATGATGGGCTGTTGCCGGACGACGGGCCATTGCCAATTGAACCCGTGCCATCCACTGCCACCGGACCATTCGCCGAAGAGGAGTTATCCTGTCCAGGAGCCACCAGGCTTACATTGGCAGCCACAAACCGGCGTTCCTTTGGCGTAATGGATGCATGGGGCGCTTCCAGGCTGACACTGCCGCTGCCTCCGGAAGATGGCTGGCTGCTGCCGGAAGAGGGCTGGCTGCTGCCCGCTGAACCGGAAACTCCCGGACCGTGCTGGCTGTCATCATACGTACCCGCCCTTCCGGGGCCGCTTGATGAACCGCCCGATGAACCGGAACCGCTTCCCGGGCCGCCGGATGAGCCCGGCCCTCCCGTGCTTCCCGGACCGCCTGCGCCTCCCGGCCCACCGGAAAAATCACTCCCCCCGGTCCCGGTGGAGTTGGTGCTGCCGGAAAGGAACGTGCCGGCCACCATGCTGTTAAGGCCTTCCCTTGTCTGGGTGCCCTGGTTATATTCATGTGCAAGGAACTGGAACACATAGGTCTCATCCAGGAAATTCCTCGGATCCATATAATACCGGATGATGTCCGGTGAAGCCGCTACCCAGTTGCTTCCGTCCAGGCCGGTCCATGTGCTGTTATCCCAGTTATAGGCGCCGTCCGCAACTGATTTCCACGAGGAAACGCTGCCTGAGGATACCAGGTTACGGCTGAGCACGGACTCGTTCTCAATGACCGTATTCCAGTCCAGGCCGGTGTTCTTGGCTTTAAACACCCAGTTGGGATACTGCTGGTGAAGCTGCCTGAGCCCGTTTTTATAACTCTCCGGAAATCCCTGGGAATTCAGATATGCCTCGAAATTAGAATCTGGTGTATAAGAAACAGGGAGCCGCACGTAAACGGATGACACATATCCCGTGTTCACCGCCCCATTGGTTCCCGTGTATTGGATCTGATACCATGTATTGCCGTCTGTTCCCCGCTGTTCGCCGATAACAGTAATGGCAGCTCCTGCTGCCAGCCTTCCCACAGAGGAATATCCGGTGCCTGCCCCGCTGCGGACATTCAGTGATGTGGCTTTTACCGTGGCGGCCCCTGTATATGCATAGGAATCAATCATTGTAAAAGGCGTGGCCACGGATGCCGGGAGATTTGCTGCCATCATCATCCCCAGCATAAGGGCCAGGCCCCTTTTGAATTTCTTTCCCTTCATTATGTATAAATCTCCTGTATTTTCATTCATAACCAATAAAAGCATGAATTTCTATTTTATGACATTAATCCTATTATAATGACAAAAGGCTTCATATGTCAACAAAAACGCAGGAAACTTCACATAATACAAAGATTCGTAAGAAAAGATTAAATAATGTGGCAAGACTTTCCAAAGTCCATGAAAATTCCCAGTACATGCCGGATAACCCTGGAAAATGTCATCTCATCCACCCCTCTGCCTGCATAGACAGGATACTGCTTAATTACCGTCCCATTGAGGCTGTAATCAATGGTCCCGACCTTCTGCCCCTCCCTTACGGGCGCCTTAAGCAGGGCCGGTATCTTCTTTGTCACCTGCACCTGCTCACCCTCGCCCAGCAGCAGGGGCAGATGCATTTCCTCCTCCTTCAGGTGCAGCTTCAGGTCTATGGATTCCTGGCATGTTCCCTCCTCGTCCCAGCACAATCCGCCGGTGACCGGGATATCCGGCAGGACTTCCTCCCTGAACACATCTTTTAATTGGAAATGCTCCAGCCCGTATGTATACAGCTTTCTGGCATCCGTCCATTTATATGTCTTGTGCGGCGGCCAGCCGCATCCTAACAATGCAATGATATAGGTCCTTCCTTCATTTTCCATGGCGCCCACATAGGAATATCCCGCCCCACCGGTAAATCCTGTCTTGCCGGACAGCACTCCCTCCATCATATTAAGGAACGCATTGTGGTTGAAGCAGCTGTAGGAGCGTCTGCCGCTGCTATCTGTGAACGTATGGTTCTGGGTCCTGGTGATACTCAGGAACTCATCCTTTTTAGGGGATTCCATGACGCAGTAGCGCATGATGGCAGCCAGGTCAGCGGCTGTAGTGGAATGGATGTGTTCCACGCCGTCTTTGTCCTTTTTTACCCCGTCCAGTCCATTGGGCGTTATGAAATAGGTATCCCTGCATCCCAGTTCCTCTGCCTTTTGATTCATCAGGGCGGCAAATTCCTCCACACTCCCCCCGATATTTTCAGCAATCATCACAGCCGCATCATTATAGGACTCCAGCATCAGGGCATACAGCAGGTCCTCCAGCCTGTATTCCTCCCCGGAACGCACCCCCAGATGGACCTTGGGCTGGGACGCTGCATAGGAGGAAGCCGTCACCTTATCGTCCAGGTTGCCAAGTTCCAGCGCCAGGATGCAGGTCATGATTTTCGTGGTGCTGGCCATGGGGCGTATGATATCCTGCCCTTTACCATACAGGATGCGGCCGCTGCTCCCATCCATCAGGACAGCTGACTGGGCGTACAGCTTCAGGAAATCCGCGTTTTCCGTCCGTGCGGCCTGGCCCTGACCTGCCTGCTTCTGACCTGCCTGCTCCAGCCCGGCCGGCTCCTGACCGGCCTGCTTCTGGCCCGCCTGCCCCTGCCCGGCCGGCTCCTGCCCTGTCCCTCCTGTCTGCTCCTTTTGCTGTCTCTTATACACAT
>ERZ652156.440-NODE-440-length-13809-cov-13.918_pt1 | contig 13809 bp, 16 predicted proteins | sample MGYA00514760_ERZ652156 | MGnify/ENA metagenome assembly ERZ652156
CAGGCACTTGCCCCTGTCACCAGCGCTGTTGTGGTAACGTCGCCCTGTCCCGGAATGGCGGAGGAACTGGAAGAGGAAAAGGAACAGTACCTGAAGGAAACACTGGCTTCCATGTCCATGGATGAGCGGCAGCGCCTGTGTAAGGACACGGCAGCTTTCCGCCAGTGGAATTCCATGGATTGGGGCAATATGGATTTCCTCATACATCCAAAAGACCTTCCGTCCCCAGCGCCGGGCGCTCCCTTCCGGAAAAAGGAATTTGGGACCATGACCAGCTACACCGCCCCAGCCGGCGTGGACGCGGTTGGAAGCTACCAGATATACTTTGACCTGAGCCTTATTCCCCAGGAGGAACTTAAATTCCTGTCCCTGTATCAGATGCTGCTCACGGAACTGGATACAGGCCGGTATACGGTGGAACAGCAAAAAACCCTGGAGCAGGAATACCTTCACGACTGTACCTTTGACGAACTCTATCTGGATTCTGCGGCCGGCGCCGACAGCCGCCCCATGATGACCGTATTCTGGTACGGACTCACCGCGGACTTTGGGGAAAGCCTGGATTTCCTTCTGGATATTATGGGCGGAGGGGAATACGATGATATTCCCACCATACTGCGCATCCTTGAAAAATATCTCCCTGATTACGACCTGTCCCGGGCCGATATGGCCTCTTCCCTGTCCTTCAGCCTGGCAGAAGGCTATATCAGGCAGGAATGCAGGTTCAGGAACCTGCTCAATAGTCAGGACGTTTATTATTTCCTGAAGGATGTGGCAAAAAAACTGAGGGAAGAACCGGAATCCGCCAAAGAGATAACAGACACACTCCGGCGTATAGCCGCTGCCATATTATCCGGAAGCCGTCTCACGTTCATGGCATCCGCAAATCCGGATGTCTTGGGGGACGTGGAACAGGAAGCCATAAGGCAGCTGGGTAATATTGGAGGAAGCCAGGGTACCATGAGACAGATGGGTGTCCTTGGAAGAAAACAGGATGCCATATGGCAGCTGGATGTCCTCGGAAGAAAACAAGATGCCAGACAGGCAGACGGCGCCAGTGGGGCAGATAGCGGGGCGGCCAGTGGGACAGACAACGGGGCTGCCAGTGGGACAGCCAACGGGGCGGCCAGTAGGATAGCCCGTGGGACAGCCTGCAGGGACTCCAGCCTTGGCGCACAGGTCCGGTATCCATCCTTCATCCTGCCGCCTCAGAAACAGAAGCTGGCCATATGCGTGGACGCCCCTGCCCAGGAAACCCGTATGATGGGGGACTTTCGCTCAAATGCAGGCTTTAAAGGCAGGTATCTCCCCTTCCTCATGGCATGTGCGGATAAATACCTGAAGCCCGCCATACGTTATCAGGGCGGGGCATATGACAGCGGAATTGACTTTTACATTCCAGCCGGATATTTTACCTTGTGGAGCACTGCTGACCCCGAAGTCAGGTCCACCCTGGAACTGTTCTCCAATACGGGAAAGGCGCTCTTGGACATTTCCCTGACACAGCAGGACCTGGACGGTTATATCCTTAGCGCCTACGCCCAGGCACTGCCTCCTGCCGGAACGCTGAATAACCGTATGCGCTATATGCGCCGGGCCATGGCCGGAATTGACACGGAACAGATTAACCTTATGATTGCGGACATAAAAAATGCCCGGCTGGAGCACCAGTATGAGGCATCCCAGATCATCCATGACTTATTGGAACAGGGACCGATCGTGACAGTGGGCAATGAACGGGCAATCCAAAAGAGTGCCGGGTGCTTTGACGAAATCATTGTTTACAGGCCATAAGCCATAAACGCCGCCTGCCAGGAAATCATCCCGGCAGGCGGCGTTTTACACGGTACATTATCCTGTTATACTATAACTGAATCACGAAATCCTTAGATGCTTCACCATTTACCACGTAGTAGGCCGCATTCTGCTCTGGCGAAATATAAAGCTCCAGGGTCTTGATTCCAACGCCCTTATGGGCTGCCAGATATGCCTCCTCGGCTTTCTTGAGAACGTCCTTCGCCATTATCTGCTTCCCTGCAAACTCTACAACTACGGTCCTGCCTGCCTCATGGAAGGTGTCCTGCGCTTCAGCCGCACCGGCAGTGCCCTTCTTCTCAGACACACATGCTGCGTCCTTCTGTGCAGCTGCGCTGACAGTGCCTTTTTCCTCAGCAGCGCATACAGCGCTTTCTTTCTTAACTGCCTGCACAGTCTCCGCTGTATCCGCTTTAGCTACGGCCGTAGCTGTATTCCTTCTCGGTCTTGCCATTCCATTTCCTCTTTTCATTTATACATTTTCTATGAAAATTATACGGCTTATCCCCAATATCTGTCAATGACGCGGTTATGCAAATTGGGGTGGGTTCTGCGCGGATTTCTGTTAGCATTAACGGTTTACCTTTGGATTAGCATGCCGGATGTACGGCATTTTAATGAATGTATACTTATTCATGCAGCTAAGCTGCCGCTGTTTGAAGGCACCGAAATGGACAGAAAATCTGCCAAGGTGATTTTTTGCTGAACAGCATTTCCTATTTTATAAAAATACTTGGCAGGAATAAACTGACCTGCGGGATAAAGCTAACCGCAAGCAGTGTTACAATCATGCAGACATAAAAGGGCAGCGCTGCCTTTACAATCCGCTCAATGGATACCTTGGAAACAGCCGAGCCAATAAACAGGCATGTTCCCACCGGAGGTGTGAGAAGGCCGATTCCACAGTTAAGGACAATAATAATCCCAAACTGGACCGGATCAATTCCGATACTTTTTGCCAGTGGCAGAAGAATCGGAGTGGCAATCAGGATAATCGGCGCCATGTCCATGATACACCCAAGGAACAGCAGGATTATATTGATAAGGAGCGTAAGCACAATGGGATTGTCCGTGAGCCCCGAAATCGCCATGGAAGCCAAATCCGGTACATGAAGGTATGTAAGGCAGTATCCGAATATGCTGGATGTGGCACACAAAATCAATACGATTGACAATGTGTCAATACATTCCCCCAACACCCTCCAGACACCTTTCCAGTCCAGTCCCCGGTAAATGAATACACTTACCAGCATACTGTATATCACGGCAATTGCAGCTGATTCCGTTGCCGTAAAAATGCCTCCCACAACACCTGCCACAACAATTAATACAGCCGCCAGCGCCCAGAATGACTTACTCAGCTGGCGAAGAAAGACTTTTATATCAAACGCCTCTCCCTTGGGATAATTTCTCTTAACCGAGATAATATAGGAGCCTATCATAAGTGAAACCGCCAGCAGTGCGCCGGGGATATACCCCGCCATGAACAGTGCCCCTACCGATACTCCTCCAGCCGCTGTTGCATAGATTACCATGTTATGGCTGGGCGGGACCAACAGACCTTCCACAGAAGATGTGATGGTGACGGCTGTGGAAAAGTCATCGTCATATCCCTGCCCCACCATCATAGGTATCAAAATATTACCCAGCGATGCGGTATCAGCTGTTGCCGAACCTGATATACCTCCGAAGAAATAAGATGCCACAATATTAACCATGGCCATTCCCCCGCGCATCCATCCAACCAGTGAATTGGCCAAGGCAATCAGCTTTTCTGATATCCCTCCCGTCCCCATCAGGCATCCCATGGTTATGAAAAACGGTACTGCCATCAGGGAAAATGAATTCAGCCCTTTTACCATCTGCTGACAGACATTGCTAAGAGGCATACCCAGGTACATAAGACAAAGGGTAGACGCCGCTCCCACTGCAAATGCAATATTCACCCTAAGCAGTATCAAGGCAAAAAATGTAATCAGCAAAACTGCCACTGCGGTTGTATTAACTACCATTCATCCTTACCTCCCTTTCCGGACATGGTCCTGATATGCCTATAAATTGCTTCCAGTTCAAACAAAATCATAGCAAATCCTGCAAAGGCAACCGGAACATATAACCAGAACTTAGAAAGCCAAGGAAGGCTGGTATACATGCTTTTTTCCCCGACCCTGACAGCATATGACCATCCCTCCCACATCATGATACCTGCAAAAACCAGAACCACCAAGTCTCCAAACAGATCTAATATCCTAACCAGCTTTTCAGGAAGATAACGGTCCAGTGCCGTCATCCTTATATGGGCCTGGCGTTTGACGGCCAGGGCCGCGCTCAATAATGCCATATAAATCATACAGGTCAGGACAATCTCTTCACTCCAGGCCGGGTCAGGCATAAATGGCACATACCTGCCCAGCACTGCAACTGAAGTTATCCCGATATCTGCAACCAGCAAAATCTTGCAGATAAACATGATTATCTGATAGAAACGGGTATAAAACCCTTCTATTGTCTTTATTTCTGTGTTCAACAGCGCTTCATCCCCTTTCTACGACTCAAATACTCCACCCTGTAACCTAACCGTTTATTTCAAATTAACAATCTGCTTATATTCATTTTCATATCCAGCCGTATACTCAGAGATAATACTTTGGCAGGCATCTTTCCATGGCTGCTTGTCTGCCACCTCGATGAATGTAACGCCTTTTTCTTTCAGACGTTCCTTACTCTCCTCTTCAATCTTACTGGAAAGTTCCCTGCAATATTGGCCGGCAGCCTTGCCGGCTTCTGATACAGCAGCTTTCTGGCCGTCCGATAATTTATTCCACGCATCCTCCGTTATAATGACTTCGGAAGCGCTCATGGTATGGCCGTCTTCAATCAGATATGGTGCAACTTCATTAAATGCATTAGACTCATATAATGCCGTGGGTTGGTCTGCCCCATCCACAACGCCGGACTGAAGGCTTGAGTATAATTCATTAAAGGAAATAACCGTAGGCGACGCTCCCAGCTGGTCCACAACGCCAGTTAAGATAGGATCCGAGGATACCCTGATTTTCTTTCCCTTCAAATCCTCAATGCCCTTGATTTCAGCGTTAAAAAAGAAGTGACGGAACCCTTCCTCCATAAGGAACAGTCCTTTTACGCCAAGACCTAATCCAGAGGGTTCATCCAGAATCTTCTGCCCCATTTCGCTTTCTGCAAACTTCCAATAATGCTCCCTGTTGTCAAATGTAAATGGTACACTTGGAAGGGCAGAAAGCTTACCGCCGTAATTAGTCAGGGCAAAACAGGAGATACGGGCCATATCAACCGTTCCCCCACCTGCCGTCATATTATCCAGCACATCGTTTTCTGCCCCCAGGACACCGGATGCCTGGATATCGATTGTCACGGAACCATTGGACAGGGACTCCACCTGCTCCTTAAAGAAACTTCCCACCTGGCCGTCAAGAGAGTCTGCCGGATTGACCTCTGCATAGGTCAGTATGATACTGGCTTCTTTTTGCCCTGCTTCCTGGGTGGTCTGACCTGCCTGTGTTCCCGGTGAATCCTCCTTTTTAGCACCTGAGCCGCAGGCGGCAAGGCCGCCTGCTAATGATACTGCTAATATGATAGACATTAATTTCTTCAGCTTCATAAACTCCTCCTTAATGGAAATACTCCACTTCAAATCCAACAATCTCTCCCAGTTCCTGTAATTCCTTCACATAGTTGCCATAGATAATGGCCTGATGATGTCCGTATCCTCCCTTTGCCAATGCCTGGCGGAATTCCCTTGCCCCGCCTTCAATTTCATAATATACGGCCGGGCTGCAGTATACGGGACGGAACTCACAGCTGATTGTATGTCCCACTGCCACCATCATCTTGGTTCCCTGACGGTTAAAACGTCCAAATGTAACAACCTGCCCCTCTTCCTCAGCCATATCCACATGATAATGGGCGCCCCAGCCTTGGGTTGTGAAATGTCCAATCTCATACTTCTGTTCCGGCTGGTCAAATCCGCGCATCCTGCGTACCGGCACAGCATGGTGTATTTCAAGCACATCATGGTCAAAGGTCTGTCCCGGCTGGGTTAAAAGCTTAGGCATTCCCAGTTGTTCCAGCGTCTTGCTGCCTGCCAGTACCAGTACGGGATTCCCCATGAACACGCTTTGACGGGTTAGGTACATCATCATCATCATTGCCATCCAAACAGCCAGATCCTCCTCACAGGCAGACGGAATCCTGTCATCCTTATTCAAGGAATGGGTCATACAGGGAACACACTTATTCTGCTGCGGCAAACGGCTTGCACATAATTCCTTACATGGGGTTGTAAATGCGTTGCAGTCATATTTTTCCATCATTCTACGGACCGCATGGAAATATCTTAAATCATTGCACAGATACTCCTCGCTGATTTCAACCTTTTCAGCCCCATCCAATAACGCCCTGGCTTCCTGGTGAAGGCTTTCATCAGCCTGGATTTCGTCAAAATATTTAAATACCTGCCTGAAATCAATCCGGTTGTTGCGGATTCCATAGCGTGTAAACAGCTTTACAAGGTCGCAGCAGCTGGTATTTACGGATGCAGGTGTCTGTTCCGCATTGGACAGAATCAGGATTTTAGTATTGGCAACTGCCTTTCGCACCTGGAGATAGGTTAAAAGACGGTTATACTCATCAAAATCATGAGCCATATATGCTTCAAGGCCGATATCACGGTAATAGCCAATCAGGTCGATAGGGGTAGGTCCCAGGTTAATCATGGAAACCGGCTTATTCAGGCGCTCAATTCCAGGAACCCGGTAAGTAATCAGATACAGGTCCACCTCATGGTTCTGAGGCATCAGCTTTTCAAATTCAGAATCCCTCATCACAAAGCTCTCATCAAACTCCATATAAGCGGGCTCCATCAGATTACAGCGGGTCAGATCCAGATTATCCTTTAATTCGTCATACCATATCTTAAACTGCTCTTTTCCAACCCTGCGCTCATATTCCGGTGTTCCTTCTTCCATCACGCCTACACGGCATGGACCTTCCCACCAGTCCGTATGTACCAGGTTGCTGAAGATTGGTTTTAAATTCACCTTTACATCCATTGCATATTTCATATCTGCTCTCTCCTTTTACACTTTTAATTTAAACTTAAGGCGGCCAACCTTTGATAACATTTCAATATCCCATTCTGTTTAATTTCCGGATAAATCACCTCATCAGATATATAATCAGGAAACTCCGGCGGATGTCCTTTTACATCCTGTATGTACTGCAAATTATACATCTTATCCAAAATGGCGAGGACCCCCTTCACCAGCAGCGAATCACTATCGCCTGTAAACTTAACCCTTCCCTTGGTTTCCTCTGTTCTCAGCCAGATTGCTGTCTTGCATCCCCCAATCCTATACAGTTCTGTCTTTATATCCTTATCTCCCATAAATCCCATTCCCAGCCGCATCAGATAATCGCACTGGGAACCAGCGTCGTTTAGCTGTAACAGATCAACAATCACTTCTTTTTCCACCTCTGCAATTCCCATTAAAACCTCCCAGGATGTCATCCAGTGCCTCTGCCATATAGTCAATTTCTTCCCTGGTATTATAAATAGCAAGGGATATGCGGCATATGCTCTCTTTTCCCATCCTTCTTATAAGCGGATAGGCACAGTGGGCGCCGCATCTGACCGCGATTCCCCGATTTGCAAGAAGCACTCCCAAATCATAGGCCCCGAGATGTTCTGCCTCCAATGTGATGACCGGGGAAATGATATCCGGCCCCAATATATGTATTCCGTCCAACTGCCCCAGCCGTTTCCTTGCATAGACCGATAACTCCGCTTCGTACCGGACCAGGCTGTCAAATCCCTGTTCCTTAAGATATGTAATAGCTGCCTCCAGCCCCAGGATTCCTGCAATATTCTGCGTCCCTGCTTCAAATTTACCGGGTTCTGTCTTGTAGGAGATGATGCCGGTGTCCCCTTTTTCCACCATGTCACCGCCATACAGATAGGGCGGCATTTCCTTTAAATACTCCCGTTTTCCGTACAATACCCCGGTTCCCATGGGCCCATAAAGTTTATGCCCGGAAAAACACAGGAAATCACATTCCATTTGATTTACTGATACAGTCTGGTGTACGATTTCCTGTGATGCATCTACCAGGACACGTGCCCCCTGCCGGTGGGCTTCCCTGATCATGATATCCAGACTTGGACGGAATCCGGTCACATTGGACATCGCTGTCACTGCAACCAATTTGGTCCGTCCATCGATTAACGACAGCACTGCCTGCGCGTCAAGGCTTCCATCTTTATCTGCCTCTGCCACACGGAAATCTGCTCCGCTTCTTTCGCACCAGTGTTTCCAAGGGAAGAAATTGGAGGAATGTTCAAGCTCTGTCACAATTACATTGTCCCCGGGCCTGACCCATGCTTCAAACAACGCACAGGCAGCCAGGTTAATGGCTTCGGTGCTGCCTTTTGTAAATACGATTTCATCCGCATATTCCGCATCAATCCAATCCCGTATGCACTCCCTGGCCTTCTCATACATATTCGATGCATGGCTGCTCAGAGGATAACTTCCCCGATGTATGTTGGAGTTTTCATACAGATAGAAATTTCTCAGACGTTCCACCACCGCCAAAGGCTTCTGGGCCGTGGCGCCGTTATCCATATAGACAAACGGCTGTATCTGGTTTTGGAATATAGGAAAATCTTCCCTTATCCTGCTGATATCCAATTCCTATGCCTCCTTCAGACGCTTTATAAATGCTTCAGCAAGCTGGTCCATGGTTTCAATGTCTACTGCCTCATCATCTTCCAGTGTTATACCCAGTTCCCTTTCCATGAACATGAACAGAAGGGTTTTCTTCTGTGCAGCCAGACTGGTCTGGTGGCAGTCATATTTCTTGATCTGCTGCCTGATTACATTATCAGAAAGGCCACCCGCCCTCATGACCTGCTGCTTAATACCCGTGATTACCAGATTCTTTATCTGAGGCTCGTCGACTTCTGGAATCATCAGCTTAATGCATACTGCCCTTCTTAAAAGTCCCAGCACCATTTCTTTATCAAGACGGTCCGCAGGGAGTGCCCGTATATCAGATAAGATAGCTGCTGCTTTCTTTGTATTTTTAACAATATCATCAATCACGGTCTTATCCCCCTGTCCTTCCCTTGCTTTATATCCTGACATTGTTTCTGCCTGCTGTTCTTATATCAAGCATTATACATAAAATACCCTCCATTTTTTTTGCACTTTATGTACATTTTTTTGCAAATCCTTCAAATCGTGGTATAATAAGACCATAATTCCCACCAGTATTCATGCAATACAGTGCTGGGAATCAGCAGGGGGATGATTTTAGCAGATGAATCAATCATATTCTCGATATACAGAGTGTTTTCCGGAAGAATTTTCTATCCGGCATAAAATAACAGAAACCACAGAAAAAAAGAATTTCCACCTGCATAAGCAGCTGGAAATCATATTTGCCCTTTCAGGCAACCTAAAATGTAAATTTGAAAGCGGGATAACCCATATTCCCCGAAATGGGATGATACTGTTAAATCCAATGAACCTGCACTATATCTTTCCGGAGGAAGAATCCGGAATCTGTGACCGGTTCGTTCTATACTTTTCCTCCAGCTATATCTCCTATCTTTCAACTCCGGAAGTCAATCTGTTGGAATGCTTCCTCCTGAACCACAGCGGACAGCCCGTGGTTCTCTCTGTACCGGATAATCAGCTGGAAGGATTCCTTTCACTGCTGCACCGGATGGAGGCTTATCAGAATCCCGATAACCCATACGGACAGGACCTTCATACCAAGTTCCTGTTGGGGCAGTTCCTCCTTCTGACAAACCAGCTCTACTTCCAGCAGTATGGAACTCCCCATTCCGTATCCTTTCAGAATCATGCCCAGCAGGTATCTGATATGTGTGAGTACATTGGAAATCATTATGACACAGCTCTTATCACGGAGGACATTGCCAGGCATTTCCTAATCAGCAAAACCCAGCTGTATTATATCTTCAAGGAAGTGACCGGAATAACGGTAAGCGAATACATCACGGAATACCGCATTACAAAGGCCAAGGATTTTCTTATTAATACGGACCTGTCTGTGGAGATGATAAGCCAGGCAGTGGGTTATATGAATATCAGTTCCTTTTCCAGGGTATTCAAGCTGAAGGCCGGATGCAGCCCTCTGCAGTACCGTAAAAAACATGCCCCATCTTTAGACTGATGTCTGCTAATTCAGTCCCCCTCTGCCAGGCTTAAGACCACCTCAGATGCCAGAAGCATACCTGCCATTGCAGTGACATATGCATTGCATCCACTTGGGCGCCTCCTTTGGGTACATTTCCTTGCCCTGTCAGGAGGGCAGCTGCAATGGCTGCAGTCACTGTAGGTTCCGTCATCCCCAGACGTTCCCGGTTCTTCCCTGGAATATACCACCCTCAGCCGCCGGATACCATGGCTATACAGCATATCTGACAGCCCCCTTGCAGATGCGCCCTGATGTATGCTGAATATATCCCCTGCCTGAATGCTCATGTACGGTAAAGAAGCAAGCAGCCGAAAACAAGAGATAGACCGCCAGCATAACACTATTCCGAACCCAAATAATCAAAGAGCAAAAGGCAAGCATTGTGGAAATGTGCATAACAGGCTATGGAATCATGGATAACTCTATTCACAGCACATGGAAAAGCTAAAGTGCAGCTTTCCCACGTCCTGCAAACAGAGTTACCCACAATTCCATAAGATAGCCAGTTATACACATTCCCACAATGCCGACTACTACGGAATCCCTCTCATTCCTTATATCCTTAATGACATAAGAACATACATTATTCCCTTGTAATACTCTCAATTTCCCGCTGATAAAATTCAATCTTTTCGTCTAATTTTTTCATGTGTTCCTGTAATTGATTGATTTGTTCGTTAAGGGCTTTTCGATGAGAAATGAGCATTTCCATTCTTTCAGACAAAGTAGGCTCACCCTTTGCACGTAATTCAGCGTAATGCTGGATTTCTTTGATTGGCATACCCGTGTCTTTTAGACGCTTGATAAAATCAATCCAAGCGAGGTCTTTATCAGTATAGCAACGGCGGTTACTGGAATTGCGCCCCGGTGTGATTAAATGCTCATGCTCATAATAGCGCAAGGTATGTATTCCCAAGTTTGTCAGCTTTGAAAATTCACCTATGGAATATTCCAAAAAAATCACTTCCTATCTCTTGACATAGAGTTTACTCTACATTGTATGCTTGCATTATATCAAAAACAAGGAGGCTTTGTAAATGGTTCACAACACAGAAAAATATACCGTGATTACTGGGGCAAGTTCGGGTATTGGGTATGAAACAGCGAAAGCATTTGCAAGACGTGGCAGCAATTTAATTTTAGTAGCCCGCAGAAAGGATAGGCTTGAAGCATTGAATCAAGAGATTTTATCGTGCTATCCGGCACTGAATATTATCATCAAGGCTACAGACCTATCTATTTCCGACAATGTTTTTCGGCTGTATGAAGAAATTAAAGAGTATCCGTTGCAGACATGGATTAACAATGCTGGTTTTGGAAACTATGACACCGTAAGCCATCAAGACTTGAACAAAATCAGACAAATGCTTCACTTAAACGTGGAAGCCCTCACGGTTCTTTCCTCACTGTTTGTACGAGATTTCAAAGATGTAGAGGGAACACAGCTTATCAATATTTCTTCTGCTGGTGGCTATACGATTGTACCTACTGCTATTACTTATTGCGCAGCTAAATTTTATGTCAGCACGTTTACAGAGGGATTAGCATGGGAATTAAAAGAGAATAGCTGCAAAATGCAAGCAAAAGTATTAGCTCCAGCAGCAACTAAGACGGAATTTGGAAAAGTCGCTAATAATGTAACCGAATATGACTATGATAAGACCTTTGGCACATATCATACCAGCGCACAGGTAGCTGAATTTTTGCTTAAACTTTATGATAGTGATAAAGCGGTAGGCGTAGTGAATAGAGAAAATTTTATATTCGAGCTTAAAGAGCCACAATTTGATTATGCGGGGAACTCCAATCATAATCAAAATATTGAAAAATAAATGGATTTATAAATCTGTCAGCTCTAAAAAGTTTGGGCAATGCAAAACATCATGTTTTCTATTGTCGAATTATGAGATAATGCGTATAATAGCAAAGCGAGGAGGTTTTGCTAATGAAAATGCGTACAGAATATACTTGTCCTTTAGAACTTGTGCATGACATGATAAAGGGGAAGTGGAAGCCGATTATATTATGGCGGCTACGTTTAGGGGCTACTTCCCTTGCAAAGCTGGAAAGAGATATAGACGGAATTACACAAAAAATGCTGTTAGAGCATTTGAAAGAACTGATTGACTACGGCTTTGTTGAAAAGAAGTCTTTTGAGGGCTATCCCCTTCATGTTGAGTATTCATTGACAGAAGATATGGGGGCGCAGATATTAGAAGCATTGAGAATCATGCAGCACATAGGGATTGACTACCTAAAAAGGAATGGAATGGAACATATTTTAGAGGAAAAGGGTGTTATCCCAGATTGACACCCACAAAAAAGTGGGTAATTTACTATTCAAAACCGGCTGCTTATAATATTTCCATAAAATTGATTGGAGGTATTGAACATGAATGTAACAAGCAGCGGAATTATTAACGGCATTATACAGCCCCAATATGGAGGACGTGGAACGCAATTTAACGAGAACCACATTCCTACCTTTTCATTGCCGTTTAAGGTAGAAAACGTACCAGAAAAAACAGTATCGCTTGCGATTGTACTGGAAGATAAGGACGCTTACCCGGTAACAGGCGGCTTTGCATGGATACATTGGCTTGCGGCAAACATAACCCGTTTTGAGATAAGGGATAATGAAAGTCAGACCGCAACGGATTTTGTGCAGGGGAGAAATAGTTGGACAAGCATACAGGGCGGTGAGCAGTCTGTTGAATTATCTTCTTACTATGGCGGTATGACCCCGCCCGATCAGCCACATATCTATGAGCTTCATGTATTTGCAATAGATAAAATGCTGGATATAGGACAAGGCTTTTTGCTAAATGAACTTTATCGGGCAATGGAGGGGCATATCTTAGCGCAGTATACGCTCAAAGGTATTTATGAAAACTAACTTTTGGAGAGTTGGAGGGCGCACAGGAAAAACTGTAATAGCTGTTTTTACTTGCTTTTTAATTGACACTGTAAGAGAGAACGGTATTCCGTTTTATGCTGCCATTGCTGCTATATTATGTATACAGCATAATTTCAAAGACAGTCTGAATACTGCTTTGACCCGTGAAATTGCAACGGTAATTGGCGGAATTTTTGGAGCGATAATTTTATCTTTTGAAAAAAATGTTTATCGTATTCCTAATGAGTTGTTAAGATATTTGTTTCTCTCAATTTCGCTTATTCCAATCATCAATTTTTCTGTATGGATAAAGCAGGAAAAAGGAACATTCCTTATGTGTGTTGTTTTTCTTTGTATCACAGCCACACATGGAAATGATGAAAGCCCTTTAGCTTTTGCCATTGACCGAATTATTGATACTACAATCGGTATTTTTATTGCTTTATTTATAAATCAATTTCCAAAAAGCAAAATGTAGCTGTAAACCAAGCACCGCCCCATGTGGGAGAAAGGGGGAATCATCTATGCCTTGCACAGAAGCATACAAGGAACACATCATGTATACTTTTAACGGCTTTTGCAAGACCGTCATACGCTTTGCGGCACTTAACGCATGGCGTGACAGGAGCAGACGGCGGCAGAAAGAAATATCCCTTGAATACCTCACAGAAGAAAAGTTTTACCCTTTAGGCACAACAGACGAATATTTTGAAGCACCCTATGAAGAACACCCTATAACGATATGCGGTCAGACAGTTATCCTCACCAATGGGGAGCTTGCCGCCGCCCTGTTATCCCTGTCTCTTATACACATCTGACGCTGCCGACGAATAGCC
>ERZ652156.447-NODE-447-length-13627-cov-7.42927_pt1 | contig 13627 bp, 9 predicted proteins | sample MGYA00514760_ERZ652156 | MGnify/ENA metagenome assembly ERZ652156
TGCTGAAATCGATAATATCTTCGCCGCGCCGACGCGCAGCCATTTTCAGTTCAGCGGTGATGTTAAAAACGTAGGGCGGGAGACGATCAATGCGCGTAAAGCGACGTTCAGGGCGAGTGTCAGCCATAATTTCCTCAGATTAACGTTAGCGCCCGGACCGTCCGAGCGACGCTGCCACGATGGTGGCTGTTTTGAAAATAGCCTGATTAATTTCTGTCTGTCCAGCGTTTTAGAACATTTTATTAATGACGTTAAATGAGGAACTCTGCTTTAAAAACAGGAAATTTATCTGCGCTAACAAGAAAATTACCACTCATTTTATTAACATAATAATTTCAATAAATTTACTAACCAGAAGTGCATTATCAAGAGATGCATTGCTAATACACCATTTATCTATCAATCCCCTTTTAAAATTGTGGTTTTTCCTCAAAAACGGCCTGCTGGTCATCAGCCTTCAGGTTACCTATCATAGAGGTTTAATCCTTATTCAGAGTCACCCGTGCACGAAATATTCAACATGCTGCTGGCGGTCTTCGATCGGGCAGCGTTAATGCTTATCTGCCTGTTCTTTCTCATCCGTATCCGCCTGTTTCGCGAACTGTTGCACAAGTCGGCGCACTCCCCAAAAGAATTGCTCGCCGTTACCGCCATTTTCTCGCTGTTCGCCCTGTTCAGCACCTGGTCCGGCGTTCCCGTAGAAGGCTCGCTGGTGAACGTACGTATTATCGCGGTGATGTCCGGCGGGATTCTGTTTGGCCCGTGGGTAGGCATCATTACCGGCGTGATTGCGGGTATTCACCGGTATTTAATTGATATCGGCGGCGTGACGGCGATCCCCTGCTTTATCACCAGCATTCTGGCGGGTTGTATATCGGGCTGGATCAACCTGAAAATCCCCAAAGCACAGCGCTGGCGCGTCGGTATTCTCGGCGGCATGTTGTGTGAGACGTTGACCATGATTCTGGTAATTGTCTGGGCACCAACTACCGCGTTGGGGATCGATATCGTCTCTAAAATCGGCATTCCAATGATCCTCGGTAGCGTCTGTATCGGCTTTATTGTGCTTCTGGTGCAAAGCGTTGAGGGCGAAAAAGAGGCCAGCGCCGCGCGGCAGGCCAAGCTGGCGCTGGATATCGCCAACAAAACGCTACCGCTGTTTCGCCATGTCAATAGCGAGTCATTACGCAAGGTCTGCGAAATTATCCGCGATGACATTCACGCCGATGCGGTGGCGATTACTAATACCGATCATGTGCTGGCCTATGTTGGCGTGGGTGAACATAACTATCAGAATGGCGATGACTTCATTAGCCCGACTACCCGTCAGGCGATGAATTACGGAAAAATCATCATTAAAAACAATGATGAAGCCCACCGCACACCAGAGATTCATTCCATGCTGGTGATCCCATTGTGGGAGAAAGGGGTCGTGACCGGAACGCTGAAAATTTACTACTGCCACGCGCATCAGATCACCTCGTCATTACAGGAAATGGCGGTCGGTCTGTCGCAAATCATCTCCACGCAACTGGAGGTTTCACGCGCCGAGCAGCTACGTGAAATGGCAAATAAGGCAGAGCTTCGCGCCCTGCAAAGCAAAATTAATCCCCATTTTCTGTTTAACGCTCTGAACGCTATTTCATCGTCAATCCGTCTGAATCCGGATACCGCTCGCCAGTTGATCTTTAATCTGTCGCGTTATCTGCGCTATAACATTGAATTAAAAGACGATGAGCAAATCGATATCAAAAAAGAGCTGTATCAAATTAAAGACTATATTGCCATTGAGCAGGCCCGCTTTGGTGACAAGCTGACGGTTATCTATGATATTGATGAAGAGGTGAATTGCTGCATTCCCAGCCTGCTGATCCAGCCGTTGGTGGAGAACGCCATTGTCCACGGTATTCAGCCTTGCAAAGGTAAAGGCGTTGTCACCATCAGCGTTGCAGAGTGCGGAAATCGGGTACGCATTGCGGTGCGAGATACCGGGCACGGCATCGATCCAAAGGTGATTGAGCGGGTCGAAGCGAATGAAATGCCGGGCAATAAAATTGGCCTGCTGAATGTCCATCATCGCGTGAAGTTATTGTATGGCGAGGGGCTGCATATCCGCCGCCTGGAGCCGGGGACGGAAATTGCGTTTTACATTCCTAACCAACGCACCCCAGTCGCCTCACAGGCTACGTTATTGCTTTGAGCCGGAGTGATATTGTGAAAGTCATCATTGTTGAAGACGAATTCCTGGCACAACAGGAACTGAGCTGGCTAATTAAAGAGCACAGCCAGATGGAGATTGTCGGCACCTTTGACGACGGTCTGGACGTGTTGAAGTTTTTGCAGCATAACCGCGTCGACGCCATTTTTCTGGATATCAATATTCCGTCGCTGGATGGCGTGTTGCTGGCGCAAAACATCAGCCAGTTCGCCCATAAACCGTTTATTGTGTTCATCACCGCGTGGAAAGAACATGCGGTAGAAGCGTTTGAACTGGAGGCGTTTGACTACATTCTCAAACCGTATCAGGAGTCACGTATTACCGGGATGCTGCAAAAACTGGAAGCGGCCTGGCAACAACAGCAGACCAGCAGTACGCCTGCCGCGACGGTAACGCGTGAGAATGACACCATTAATCTGGTGAAAGATGAGCGAATAATCGTCACGCCAATTAACGATATCTATTACGCCGAAGCGCACGAGAAAATGACCTTTGTCTATACGCGGCGTGAATCCTACGTAATGCCGATGAACATTACCGAATTTTGCAGCAAACTGCCGCCGTCGCATTTTTTCCGCTGCCATCGCTCATTTTGTGTCAATCTGAACAAAATACGCGAAATCGAACCGTGGTTTAATAACACCTACATTCTGCGACTGAAAGATCTGGATTTTGAAGTGCCGGTCAGCCGCAGCAAAGTGAAAGAATTTCGCCAGTTAATGCATCTTTAATCGGGAACTTTCATGAAAGCACCAGGCTTGCCCGCCGATCAACAATTTTTCGCCGATCTGTTCAGCGGCCTGGTGCTTAACCCGCAACTACTGGGGCGCGTCTGGTTTGCCAGCCAGCCTGCCTCGTTGCCGGTGGGCAGTTTATGTATTGATTTTCCCCGTCTGGATATCGTGCTGCGCGGCGAATACGGCAATCTGCTGGAAGCAAAGCAGCAACGTTTGGTGGAAGGAGAAATGCTGTTTATTCCGGCGCGCGCGGCTAATTTACCGGTCAACAACAAACCGGTGATGCTGTTAAGCCTGGTGTTCGCTCCGACCTGGCTTGGGTTATCGTTTTACGATAGCCGCACCACGTCGTTGTTGCATCCTGCTCGCCAGATCCAGCTTCCCAGCCTGCAACGCGGTGAAGGTGAAGCGATGCTTACCGCCCTCACCCATCTTAGCCGTTCGCCGCTGGAGCAAAATATCATTCAGCCGCTGGTGTTAAGTTTGCTGCATCTTTGCCGTAGCGTGGTGAATATGCCGCCGGGCAATTCGCAGCCGCGCGGCGATTTTCTCTATCACAGCATTTGTAACTGGGTTCAGGATAATTATGCCCAGCCGCTCACCCGCGAGAGCGTGGCGCAGTTTTTTAATATCACGCCCAATCATCTGTCAAAACTGTTTGCTCAGCATGGAACGATGCGTTTTATCGAGTATGTGCGTTGGGTGCGAATGGCGAAGGCGAGGATGATTTTGCAGAAATATCATCTGTCAATTCATGAAGTGGCACAGCGTTGCGGTTTTCCGGATAGCGACTATTTTTGTCGCGTTTTCCGGCGTCAGTTTGGTCTGACGCCGGGAGAGTACAGCGCCCGTTTTCAGGGCTAACGTCAGAAGGTTAATTCTGTTTCCAGCAGCGTCAGGATACTTTGTGCATCTTGCGCGGCAAACAACGACTGGCGGAAGTTTTTATTCACCAGTTTACGCGCCAGCTGCGAGAAGACTTTCACATGATTCATCCCTTCGTTAGCACCCAGCGTCAGCATGATCACCAGTTCGACTTCGCCCATTTCTGACTGCCAGCCAATCGGTTTCGCCAGCCGGGCAATGCTGATACTGGAATGACGGATCCACTGAGATTTGGTGTGCGGGATCGCTACGCCAAAACCAACGCCGGTGGTAACAATCTCTTCCCGCTGCCAGACATCTTCTTCCAGCTCAAACGGATGTTCAGTGCGCCCGTTAACGCCGAGGTTGCCGCACAGGAACTGGATCGCCTGCTCTTTATTGCTAAAATCCTGATCAACAAAGATATTCTCCAGCGCCAGCAGTGGGCGAACGTCTTCTTCCGGCGTAAAGGCGGTGAGTAACGCTTCAATTTCCTGCGCACTGCGGCATTCACATGCCTGACGCGCCAGTTCCCGACACGCCTCGCTATCCAGTTGACGAAGCTGGCTTTTCACCGCCGGAATACGCGGGCTACTCATACTCAGCTCATCCAGGCCCAGCCCAAGCAGTAGCGGCAGATAACGGCTTTCACCGCCCAGTTCACCGCAAATGCCTACCCATTTGCCCCGCTGATGCGCAGTGGTAACTATTTGCTGCAACATGCGCAGGAACGATGGCGTAATCGGGTTATATAGCGGCGATACGCGCGGGTTATTACGATCGACCGCATACAGATACTGGGTCATATCGTTGGAGCCGATACTGAAGAAATCGACCTCATCGCAGAAGTGGTCGATGATGTAGCACACCGACGGAACTTCCACCATGATCCCAAGCGTAATCGTCTCTGCATGACGCAGGCCATCGCGCTTAAGCTCAACGATCGCTTTTTGGATCTCGCCTTTCACCCATAAGATCTGATCGAGGCTGTGAACCATCGGGATCATCAACTGGGCGTTGCCGAAACTGGCGGCGCGCAAAATGGCCCGCAGTTGAGTGCGGAACAGGCCAGCAAATTCCGGGTAAATACGTACCGCGCGATAGCCGAGGAACGGGTTCTCTTCCTGGGGAATATTCAGATAAGGAATGCTTTTATCGCCGCCGATGTCCATCGTGCGGAAGATAATCGGCTTGTCGCCCGCCGCCAGTAGCACCTGCTGGTAGGCTTCAAATTGCTCCTGCTCGTCCGGCGCGCTGTCGCGATCCATATAGAGCATTTCGGTACGGAACAGCCCAACGCCTTCCGCGCCGTTGGCAAACGCGCCTGGCGCTTCCAGAGCGGTGCCGATATTCGCCGCAATATCAATACGCTTGTTATCACGGGAATAGGCCAGCTGCGCGGCAGCCTGCGCCTGTTGTTTTTGGCGTTTATCCGCCAGCGTCTGCGCGACCTGATAATAACCGCTCACCGCGTCATTCGGGTTAATCGCCAGCACGCCGCACTGGGCGTCAAGCACTGCAGGTTGCCCGGCATAACGGGCAATCGCATCCAGCGGCAAGCCACTCAGTACCGGGATCGCCGAGGCACGGGCCAGAATCAGTGTATGCGAGGTGCGCCCGGTTTTCTCCAGAATCATGCCCGCAAGATTTTTCAAATCAAGGCTCAAAAACTGGCTTGGGGTTAAATCTTCAGCCACCAGAATGGTCGGTTTTTCAAGCACCAGCTTGTTGCGCGGCTTCAGTTCCGGCCAGGTGATATGCAGCAACTGTTCGCTGATATCGCGAATGTCGCTAACACGTTCGCGCAGATAATCGCTGGCAGAGGCAGAAAGTTTGGCGCAAACCTGCTCCATATTGCTGATGATCGCCGCCCCCAGCCCCTGATGCTGTTCTGTCATCAGGCGACGGATATTGCCTGCAAATTCATCATCCTGAATCAGCGACAAATGGGCGCTGAGGATAGTTTTGCTTTCGCCGTCACGCTCACGCAATTGCTGGTTCAGTTGCTCGGCAAGCGTTGCCAGGCTGTGCTCCAGCCGGGTGGAATCTTGCGCACTGGCGGGGATTGCCCGATAACTGTCGAGGCTGTCGCTTTGTAACAGGGTCAGCGTACCCACGCCGACGCCGCTTGCCAGCACATTGCCGTACAGTAAATCCGGGTTAAGGCGGCTTAATGAACGCGGCAGCGGATGCGCCGTCAGTTCTGCCTGCGTAGGCTGAACGCTGTCGCTGTCGATAAAGCGCACCTGGATGTACTCTTCCAGCACGCGCCGCGCCTGCTCTTCATCGCTGCCGCTAATGTTCAGGCTGCAACTGTCATTAAATAGGGTGCCGGTGCCAATCAGCGCCAGCGAGCTTTTCGCATCTGCCTTTGCGTTCTGGCGATGGTTAATAAAAGTGATTTCGCTTTGCCACTGGCTGCACTGTTCTTTAAGTTCCCACGCCGGACGAGCATGTAGACCGTTAGGCAAAGGACAGAGAAATTGAATCGTTAACATAACCGCTCCGGGTTAATCAGGAGATCATCTGAAATCCGTCAGTTGAACAACCGTCTCACGCGTAAGACGTTGAATAAGGGCAGATAAAAGTTGCTGCATCTGCAAAATGTCGCGGCAATCGGCAATCGATGCGGCGCAATGTCCATGGCGGGTTGCTGGCCCCATCACCACTGTGGGCACGCCGGTGCCGGTTAAGTGCACCGCCCCGCCGTCCGTGCCGCCGTTGCTGAACATATCTGCCTGCAACGGCACGCCAATTTCTGCCGCCACGGTTTCGACCCAGGCGGTAAGTTTTGGCGGCGCAATCAGCGACTTGTCGCTTAACACCAGCATCGGCCCGTTACCAATCTGGCGATGGTTAGCCGCGCCATAATCAAAGTTTTTCGCCCAGCAGGCGGTATCAAGCACAATGGCGACGTCCGGCGACACCGCGCGGGTGGCAGTTTGCCCGCCGCGTAATCCCACCTCTTCGCTGGAACTTGCCACCAGCCACACTTCCGCAGGTAGTTCGGCGTCGTGCAGTTCGCGCAGTAACGTCACCAGCAGATAGCAACCGAGGCGGTCATCAAAGGCTTTCCCCATCACTCGCTGGTGAGGGAGAACCTGAAAAGTGGTATCAAACGTGACGCGATCGCCGGGACGAATTCCCGCCTGCATCACTTCGTCATAGGAGCGCGCACCAATGTCCACGCGCATGGCGCTGACGTCATTCCCCTGCCGGTCGCCGTCAAGCAGGCCTGGAATTTTGCACTCTTCACGGGTGGTGATGCGCACCGGCTGCAGCTGGCGGGCAGCCATGCGTACGTTGCCAACCGGCAGCACATCAATCGCCCCTTCGCGGGAGATGCTGCGCACCATAAATCCCACTTCGTCCATATGCGCACAGATCATCACCTTCGGACCTGTCGATTCATTCAGGCGGATCAGCACCGATCCCAGACCATCAAATCGCACTTCTTTTTGCAGGCGATCCGCTTCTTCCAGCAGGATCTGCCGCACTTCCTGTTCCGAGGAGGCGATCGCATCTGCCTCGCTCAACGCTTTTAATAGCGATAAATCCATTATGCCTCTCCCGTGAGCAACACTGTTTTCGGCATGGCGTAGAGCACTTCTGCGCCTTGCGGGGTAACCAGCACAACATCTTCGATGCGCACGCCCCCTTGCCCTGGCAAATAAATCCCCGGCTCCACGGTCAGTAACATGCCTGGCTGTAGCGTCGTGGTGTCCCGCGGTGAAAAACGCGGATCTTCATGAACTTCAATGCCGATAGCGTGACCGGTGTTATGACCGAAATAGTCGCCATAACCTGCTTCTGTAATGACCCGGCGCGCGGCATCGTCAACCTGCTGGCAGCGCACGCCGGGGCGAATCGCGGAGATTGCTGCGAGCTGTGCCTGCAGGACAATTTGATAGACGTTAAACAGCGGGTGAGATTCGGCGCTCACCCCTTCGCCATTCACCAGCAAGGTGCGCGTCATATCAGAGCAGTAGCCCTGATACAGCGCACCGAAATCGAGAGTGACAAACTCGCCCGCTGCAACAATCTTGTCGCTGGCTTTGCCGTGCGGCAGCGCCCCACGCCAGCCACTGGCGACAATGGTGTCAAAAGAGGCTTTTTCTGCGCCCTGCTGGCGCATAAACCACTCCAGTTCAGCGGCTATCTCGCGCTCGCTCATCCCCGCCTGAATAAAGCGGCGAATATGCTCTGCACCGCGATCAGCAATCCCACAGGCGAGGCGGATTTTCTCCACCTCCTCTGGCGTTTTGATTTGCCGCAGCACATCCGGCGTGGCGCTAACCAGTTTCGCATTGAGTTCAGACTGCCAGCGGTGCGCGGTTTCCCAACTCACCTGCTGGCCCTCAAAACCGAGCGTTTGCAACTGTTCATCGGCAATGATTTGATTGACGATAGTGGTAAGCGTGTTCGTCGCGTCAAGCAAATGCAGCTGGTAGCCTTGCGCACGGGCTTCCACCTCAACGTAATAGCGCGAATCCACCAGAATGTGCGCACTTTCACGGCTAATCACCACATAACCTGATCCGGTGGAGATCCCCAGATGCGGCTGTTTGTTCTGCCGTGAGGAGAGAAGCACTGCATCCAGTTGTTGCGCCTTAAGCCAGTCGCGCAGCGAAGCGAGTAATGTCATCTGGATTTTCCTTCTTACAGGCTATCGATTAACAATTTGCCTTTACGGAACATCATCAGACGCAGGAACACCACCATCAGCGCAGTTATGACTGCCCCCAGCGCGATCCCCGCCATATAGACGCCCAGGTTAGTGACCAGCGGCCATGCCCAGATAGCGGACTCCGGGAACCATTGCACTGCGCCCAGCCAGACAGCGGCGGTTGAGCCGACAATAGCGCCGACCATATACGACGGAATGGCGGTGATGGGGCTTTCCAGCGCAAACGGAATCGCACCCTCACTGATCCCCATAAACGCCAGGAACATGGCGGTCTTACCCTGCGGATAAAGTTGAGCGTTGAACAGGCGTTTGCCGGTTAAACGACGGTCGATAATGGTCGCCAGCCCCAGACCAATCGGCGGAATAACGATAGCGATAGAACGAGCGGTGACCGGTAATACGTGGTCAGTGGTAAAGCTGAAGGCAACAAAACCTGCGGCTTTGTTGATCGGGCCACCAAGGTCGATTGCTGTCGCCGCGGCGATCCCCATTGCGTACATCAGCGCGCCCTTCTCACCTGCGGCAGTCAGCACAGTACGGATACCGCCGTTGATCCAGCCACCAAAGGGGGTGATGACGTAGTACATCGCCAGCATGACAAAAATGGCGGAAAGAATCGGGAGCAAAAATGTGGTTTTGAACGCTAACAGGAAATCCGGTAACTGGATTTTCTGGTTCATCCACTTCACAAGGTAACCCGCGACGATAGAAATAATCAGCGCACCAATGAAGGTGGACGGCACCGGCGAAGAGGTCGCCCATTGCATAGTGCTGGGATCGAAGTTCAGCAGTTGCGTCGGCTGGGTAGACATCAACCCGCCGATAAAACCAGCCGGGAACGCCAGTTTGCCACCGATAGAGTTCGCCACAAAAGCAGCAAACATCGGAATGGCAAAACCAAACAACACGCCGCCGAAGGACTGCGACAGCCAGGCAAATTTAAGTAAGGAGAGGTCGAAACCGGAGAATTTCCCGCTATTAAGAGCATCCATGATGCCGATCTCAGCAGGAATTTTAAGCCAGCTATAAGCAATCAGCTGGCTGAAAGCGAGGATCACACCGCCCATAATTAAGGTCGGCACCATGCGTGAAATCCCTGACATCACATGCTGCGGGAGTTCACCCCAGAAGCTGGTTTTAGAGGCCTGCGGATTCTTAACTGCCGCTGCCGCACCGGATGCGCCAGGCACAACGGTTGCACTGCGTTTTTTAATGGCCATAACAATTATCCCTGTCGAATATTACTGTTGTTCAGAGGCAATCATCTCTTCGATTTCTTTGATGATGCCCGCAGCGTTTTTAATTGCGTCCTGCAAAGTGATTTCATAAACGTCGCGTGATTCGAAACGTTCGTTATCTTCCGGGGTAACTGCCACGGAGTGGATGATGATGGTCGCTTCGGCGATATCCTGCGCCGTCAGGCGATTCTGGATACCGTCCGCGCCCTGGGTTTCAATTTTCACTTCATAACCGGCTTCTACCGCCGCTTCTTCCAGCGCCTGAGCGGCCATAAAGGTGTGAGCCAGGCCCATCGGGCAGGCACATAAGGCAATCAGTTTCTTACTCATCGTTAATTCCTCGTTCAGTGATAGTTGACGAGTGAAATTATGAACGTGCAAAACAAATCGCCGTTACCAGACAAATAATGCATTTACTGGAGAATTAATCCCGCTGTACGGAAGTGTGACGCAGGTCGGCCTTGTGAGGGGACACAAAGAAAAATTGAATAAACTGTATGATTTAAAAGATTATCGGGAGAGTTACCTCCCGATATAAAAGGAAGGATTTACAGAATGTGACCTAAGGTCTGGCGTAAATGTGCACCGGAACCGAGAAGGCCCGGATTGTCATGGACGATGAGATACACCGGAATATCATGGACATATTCTTTAAAGCGCCCTTTATCTTCAAATGCGGCACGGAAACCGGAGGCTTTGAAGAACTCAAGGAAGCGCGGCACGATACCGCCCGCAATAAACACGCCGCCAAATGTCCCGAGATTGAGCGCCAGATTGCCGCCAAAACGGCCCATAATGACGCAAAACAGCGACAATGCGCGGCGGCAATCGGTGCAGCTGTCAGCCAGCGCGCGTTCGGTAATATCTTTTGGCTTGAGATTTTCTGGCAGGCGGTTGTCAGCTTTCACAATTGCGCGATACAAATTCACCAGCCCAGGGCCAGAAAGCACGCGCTCCGCCGAAACATGACCAATTTCCGCACGCAATATTTCGAGGATAATGGCCTCTTCTTCACTATTCGGCGCAAAATCAACGTGACCGCCTTCGCCTGGCAAGCTTACCCAACGCTTATCGACATGGACCAGATGCGCAACCCCAAGCCCCGTTCCGGCACCGTAAACCGCAATAGGCTTACCTTCGACCGGTTCTGCGCCACCAAACTGAATCAGATGCTCTTTTTTCAGCATCGGGATCGCCATCGATACAGCGGTAAAATCGTTAATAATTTCCAGATGGCTAAAACCGAGATTCTTTTTCATTTCGGCAATTGAGAACGCCCAGGTATGGTTGGTCATCGCCACCCAGTCACCGGTAATTGGGCAAGCGATGGCAATACAGCCGTCTTTCACCTCGACCTTATGTTCTTCAAGATAAACGCGAATGACCGCTTCGAGGCTGGGGTAATCAAGCCCTGAATAGGTCTTAGCCTGCGAGATTTCACCACTGGCAATATCACACAGAGCAAGACGTGCGTTGGTGCCGCCCACATCACCGACTAATGCATACTTTGTCATTCTTCAACTGCTCCGCTAAAGTCAAAATAATTCTTTCTCACACTGTAAATACCTGGGGGCATAACAACAACGCCGGAAAGGCAGGCTCCCTGTAAATATCGATCTGGGTCACACAATTACTTTATCGTTTCAGCACCAATTGCAGCGATGCCTTTTTGCAAGCTGGGCAAACTAAGTATCTGACCCCGCATAAGGAATAGAACATGCTCCATCCGCGAGCCAGAACCATGTTGTTATTATCGCTCCCCGCCGTGGCAATTGGGATTGCGTCCAGTCTTATTCTGATTGTGGTGATGAAAATCGCCTCGGTATTACAGAATTTGCTCTGGCAACGACTGCCGGGAACTCTGGGGATAGCCCAGGATTCACCCCTCTGGATCATCGGTGTATTAACGCTAACGGGTATTGCGGTGGGGTTGGTTATCCGTTTCAGCCAGGGTCATGCCGGACCAGACCCCGCCTGTGAACCGCTGATCGGCGCACCGGTTCCGCCCTCTGCGCTACCTGGACTTATCGTAGCATTAATTCTCGGTCTTGCTGGCGGCGTCAGCCTGGGGCCGGAACATCCGATCATGACCGTCAATATCGCCCTTGCGGTTGCCATTGGCGCTCGTCTGTTACCGCGCGTCAACCGAATGGAGTGGACTATTTTAGCCTCTGCCAGAACCATCGGCGCACTGTTTGGCACTCCTGTTGCGGCGGCGTTGATATTTTCGCAAACCTTAAATGGCAGTAGTGAAGTTCCGCTATGGGATCGTCTCTTTGCGCCGTTAATGGCGGCAGCAGCTGGTGCACTTACTACCGGATTATTTTTCCATCCTCATTTTTCACTGCCCATTGCTCATTACGGACAGATGGAAATGACCGATATTCTCAGCGGTGCAATTGTCGCGGCGATTGCCATCGCAGCAGGGATGGTCGCCGTATGGTGCTTACCACGGTTGCACGCGATGATGCATCAAATGAAAAATCCGGTGCTCGTGCTGGGTATTGGCGGATTTATTCTCGGTATTCTGGGGGTTATTGGTGGACCAGTTTCGCTGTTTAAAGGGCTGGATGAGATGCAGCAGATGGTGGCAAATCAGGCTTTCAGCACCAGCGATTACTTTTTGCTGGCGGTAATTAAACTTGCCGCCCTGGTCGTTGCTGCCGCCAGTGGCTTTCGCGGTGGGCGAATCTTCCCGGCAGTGTTTGTCGGCGTGGCATTAGGGTTGATGCTGCATGAGCACGTTCCCGCCGTACCAGCGGCAATAACCGTTTCTTGCGCTATTCTCGGCATCGTGCTGGTGGTAACACGCGATGGCTGGTTAAGTCTTTTTATGGCGGCAGTCGTTGTACCCAATACCACATTGCTACCGCTGCTCTGTATCGTCATGCTTCCGGCATGGCTGTTATTAGCAGGTAAGCCGATGATGATGGTCAATCGTCCGAAGCAACAGCCACCCCACGATAACGTTTAGCAAAAAATGCTCTCCTTTATGATTTAAGAGTTATGGCGATGATACGGGGCTTTACCTCCCCGTAATATTGCGTTAACAGGCCGCTGACGGCTTCGAGCGTGAAGGAGAATAACAATGTTCAGGTCACTGTTTCTGGCGGCCGCCCTGATGGCATTTACCCCGCTTGCAGCAAACGCAGGTGAAATCACCCTACTGCCATCAATCAAATTACAAATTGGCGATCGCGATCATTACGGTAATTACTGGGACGGTGGTCACTGGCGCGACCGTGACTACTGGCATCGCAATTATGAGTGGCGCAAAAACCGTTGGTGGCGTCATGATAATGGCTACCACCGTGGCTGGGATAAGCGTAAAGCGTATGAGCGTGGCTATCGTGAAGGCTGGCGCGATCGTGACGATCATCGCGGAAAAGGCCGGGGTCATGGGCACCGCCATTAAACGCGTCCGCCAATGGAGCACAATGCCTGATGCGACGCTAGTGCGTCTTATCAGGCCTACAAACCGGCTCTTTAACGCGTAGGGCGGATAAGGCGTTTACGCCGCATCCGCCAATAGTGCCAGATGCGACGCTCATTCAACTACAATCCCAGCGCCGTCCCCACCAACAACCAGATATTCAGCGCCACGACCAGCACCACAATCACCCAGCCTGTCTGTTTTACGCGTTTGCTGTTCACCAGATCGCCCATCAACTTGCTGTCACTGGTGAAAATCAGCAGTGGAACCAGCGCCAGAGCGATACCAAAACTTAACAGTACCTGACTCATAACCAGAATCCGTGTCGGATCTAATCCCATCAGAATGACAATAAATGACGGCAACATGGTGACTGTACGACGCACCCACAGCGGGATATGAAAGCGAATGAAGCCCTGCATCACCACCTGCCCCGCCAGTGTCCCCACC
>ERZ652156.461-NODE-461-length-13245-cov-5.29052_pt1 | contig 13245 bp, 10 predicted proteins | sample MGYA00514760_ERZ652156 | MGnify/ENA metagenome assembly ERZ652156
GCGCATGTCTCGTGGGCTCGGAGATGTGTATAAGAGACAGATGAAGTCCTGTTTTACGGACTGCAGTGCATTCAGAAAATGGAGGCCGTTCCGTCAGATATCGCGCTCTGCCGCCGGATCATGGAGTATATCGGAAATCATTATACAGATGCTTCCCTTTCCGTTTCTCAGGTGGCTGCGAATTTTCAGCTGCATCCTTCCTACCTGGGAAGCGTATTTAAAAAAGTACAACATACCTCTGTACTCCAGTACATTTCCGATATCCGGATCAGCGCTGCTCAGAAACTTCTGAAAGAAGGCACGATGAAAATTTCCGAAGTTGCAGAGACATCCGGATATTCGGATGTGTACTACTTCAGTAAGAAATTCAAAAAAGCCTGCGGGTGTTCTCCAAAAGAATATGCGGCAAAATACAGTTAAAAACAGGGATGTCAAACGACATCCCTAGCTTTTCTGTATATAAATGATATTACTCATCCTTCTTTCCAGACCGCTTCCGCCACTTCACACACTCTGTCAGAAGATACTCGATCTGTCCGTTCATCGAACGAAACTCATCCTCTGCCCACTGTGCGATCTCATCGTAAAGCTCCTTGGAAAGTCTCAGTGGAACCTGTTTTTTCACTTTACTTTTTTCTTTCTTTTCATTTTCCAAAATGTGTCCCACCTTCTAACTATTTTATATATACTGTACACAATCGTCCTAATACAGACTTCCGCTGTTTACGATCGGCTGTGCATCCTTGTTTCCACAAAGTACGACCAGTAAGTTACTCACCATCGCTGCCTTTCTTTCTTCATCCAACTCTACAATATCATTCTCGTTCAATTTGTCAAGTGCCATCTCTACCATGCCAACAGCACCTTCCACGATTTTCTGTCTTGCATCAATGATCGCTGCCGCCTGCTGTCTCTGCAGCATTGCAGATGCAATTTCCGGTGCATAAGCAAGATGTGTGATGCGGACTTCCAGAATCTTGATTCCCGCATTCTCAACTTTCTCCTGCAATTCTTTGCACATGATCTCAGCAATCTCCTGGGAACTTCCTCTTAAGGACTTTTCATCTCCTTTTTCACTGGTATCATATGGGTACATTCTTGCCGTGTTACGGATAATCGCATCGCACTGAATGGACAGATAATTCTTATAGTTCTCCACATTGATCACAGCTTTGGTCGGATTTGTCACTTTCCAGATTACTACTGCACCGATCTCTACCGGGTTTCCAAGTTCATCGTTGACTTTCTGCTTTTCGTTGTTCAGCGTCAGTGTCTTCAATGACACTTTCTTTGCTTTTCCTGAGAGAGCTGCCGGGTTGGCAAGTCCTGAGGATGTCACAACTGGCGCTGCCGGACGTACAGATGGATTGATCGCTTCACAAAATGGGTTTACCCAGAAAAATCCGGCTGTCTTGATCGTTCCGTAATATTTTCCAAACAGGGCAAATACATAGGCTTCATTTGGATTCAATACTCTCAATCCGCAAAGTTCGAGTATAAATCCCGCAATCAGTAACACTCCAAGAATAATAGAACCTGCCAACAGCGCCGTATTCGTCTCACCTGTCTGACCAAACACCATGCATCCCGCAATAATCACAGCCACACCAAGCAGCATCCCGATGATACCAAGTAAAAGCATGGCATATCCGCTCTTTGCTTTCAATACTTTTTCATCTTGTACTATACTTTTCTCTCCATCCATATTCTTGTCCTCCTCATATGAATTTATTTGATATCATTTTGATATCATCATAGTAGCACTCGTATCAGGAGTTGTCAATGAGGTGAAACGATTTTTTCTGTCAGTATTTACACAATCTGTGCCGTAAGAATTTCAACCAGAACACCTCTTAAATCTCTGCTGATATCCATTGCAAACAGTTCTGACAAAATCCCCGCAGCCGGACGTTCTGACCGTATTAGTTCGTATAACCTGTCTTTCTGCACAAATTCTATCTCTGCCTGATTCAGAAAATCAAAACATCTCTCCACAACATCATTTCTGGCTCCGGAAGCCGTATGTTCCAAACTCACTTCGATCATCGCATCTGTTTCTGTCTCTGGTATCTCTACTACAATTGCTTTTTTCCATCTGTCATAAGATATCTGAGCATCTGTTCCTACACCATTTTTTCTGACCACGACCGTTTCACCGGAATTTTCAAAACCAGTCATTTCAACTGTATAACTCCGTTTCTGAGGAATCAGGTCCCGATTTCCTGCAGACGGATATATTGTAAAGATTGGTTTTTCATCTTCACAATACACCATCTTCGTTGTACAACAGATTCTCTCCTCATATGCACAGGACACATTGTCGTCTTCATACAGCTCAAACTCACCATTTTGCCCTGCATAGACCATGAGATGTAAGGAATTTGGATTTTTCTGTGCCTGCACTGCACTGATTTCGTCTGTAAACGCAAGAATACTTCCTGCGGAAGCAAAAACGGGAATACTCTCAATCCCTCTGTACAGATCCAGAATTCTGTCCCCATCGTATATCATTCCTGTATAAATATCATACCAACGTCCTTTTGGCAGCCATGCCTGTACTTTCGCCATATTTATTTTTTCTATCCGCGGTGCTGTTATCGGAGCAACCATCAGAGAAGTTCCGAAGAGATACTGGTTCTTCTTTTCATAAGCCTCATTACATTCCTGCCAGTTGTAGTACATGGGTGATATCAAAGGTTTATTTTCGCAATAGCTCCTGTAATTCATTGTATAAAGATACGGGATCATCCTGTGCCGTTCCCGCAGCATATGATCCATCACCATTTCTGCTTCTTTCTTATAACGCCATGGTTCTTTTCCATTAAATTCACTGCTGGAACTATGAAGCCTCATGATCGGCGAATAGATGCCAAGCTGTACCCATCTTACCGTCATTTCATCATCCTTATATCCCAGCATATGACCACCGATATCATGGCTCCACCAACCATATCCTATATTCGAAGCCGTAAGTGTAAAATAGGGCTGAAAATCTAGAGATTCCCAGGTTACGATTGTATCTCCTGAAAATCCGATTGGATATCTGTGACTTCCAGGCCCTGCATATCTTGAAAATGTCAGAGGTCTTTTCCCCTCTCTTGCAGAGTCCAGGAAATGAAAATGATTAAAAATCCAGAGTGGATCCAGTCCTTCATCCCTGCAAACTTCCCCCTGTTGCCAGTCGATCCACCAGAAGTCAACCCCCTCTTCCTCTCTCGGATGATGCAGATACTGAAAATATGCTTCCAAAAATCGGGGATCTGCCGGATCACATAAAATCGGATCCTCATTCGCATAATCTACTCCCAGAGCTTTTGCCATCTCTACATACATCTCCTCATGGGCGCGCACTCCATCTGCAGGATGTACATTCAGAGTCACTTTCATCCCTCTTGTATGTAGATTGTCCAGAAATCGTGTTGGATTTGGGAATAATTCCCGGTTCCACGTATATCCGGTCCATCCGCTTCCATATTTGGGATCGATATCCACCAGATGCCAGTCCATATCAATCACTGCAACTGTAAATGGAAGATTCTCCTGCTCAAATCGATCCATAAGCGAAAGATAACTCTCTTCATTATATCGGTAAAATCTGCTCCACCAGTTGCCAAGTGCAAATCTCGGCAACATAGGTGTTTTTCCGCAAAGACGGATCAGGTCAGCAACAGCCTCCTTATAATCGTGACCATATCCCCAGAAATAAAGGTCCTTTCCCCCTTTTTTTCTCGACTTGATCCATCCATCTTCCAGTAATACATGGGAGTTGCTGTCATCCAGAAGAGAAAATCCATTTCTCGACACAACACCATGATCCAATCTGATCTCTCCATCAACTCCATCCAGAGTCCGCGCTGTACCACCAAGATCACAGATTTGTTCTCCATAGTGCCAGGTACTGTTCACACTTCCTTTCACATGTATACTAAGACCGCCAGATGAAAACTCTTTTTCATCATATACAAGATGTAGGCGGGAGGTATTGATCTCTATCCCGTTTTCTGTATGAATGACGCGGTAATCCACCTCGGGGAAATCCCGGTATAAGACCATTTGCGTGGCTCTGTCCTCAAACTCTCCATCTGCATTGTACTCAAGTCTCACCAGCCCTTCCGTAAGTACTGTGATTCTGTATTGATTTCCTATGATCATATTTTCCTGTCTCGCACAGGGTGATGTCTTGATTCTGTATATCTTCTGCATAACAACTTCCCTTCTTTTTGTTTATTCTTTTACACTTCCCACGACAATACCAGTGATCAAATATTTCTGCAGAGAATAATTATTCACCTTGGTCATATAGAGTCAATCCCTGCCTTCTTCAGAAAAGATTGGATTCTAAACGTTCCTGATCTTCATCGTCTACGATCAGCATGCAGTACATAATACGACCTCTGCCGTCTGCTATTTCTATCACAAAACCTGCCGTCTGCTCTAAGCATACGACAGGTTTTCATCTGCTTCAACCTATTTTTTCTTTCTTCTGATAATCACTACTGCGCCGACAGCTGCTACTGCTGCCACCAGAAGTACTGCCCACATGATCACATTGGCATTGTCTCCTGTCTGCACACTCTGAGAGTGTGAACCGGATGTACTTCCATTGTTATGACTTCCGCCGTTATTGTTTCCACTGTTGTTGTCATTTCCGCCGTTGTTATCATTTCCGTTGTTGTTATCATTTCCGTTGTTATCGTCGTCCGGATCTGCTTTTTCTCCTCTGACCAGAACCTTCACATCAGCTTTGGCTGTTGCTCCGTTTGTATCCGTTACCTGAATGGTCACGATCACATCCGTATCGTTTTCCGGTGTTGTTACCTTTCCATCCAGTCCGATGATTCCTTCCGGATTCACTGCCACGATCTCGATCTTACTTCCTTCCGGAACTTCCGGCAGAACCAGTCTTTCTGTTCCTGCTTTCACTTCTGATGGAATCTTATTGTTTGCCAGGATGTCGTTTAAGATTTCCTGTGCACCCGGAACGTGCGTTTCTTCTGTCAGTTTTGCCTGCACCAGCATCCGTGCATTTCCTTCGTCTTCTCCGACATCACCTGCTGTGAAATAATATTCCAGTGCAGAAGCCGGTCCTGTATAGAATACTTTTCCGCTCTCTTTGTCAAATGAAGCAATCTGACTGTTTTCTCCCATCAGAACTTCCGTTCTCTGCAGCTGTTGAGGTGTCAGTACCTCATTTAAATCTGTCCAGTACTTTTCACCGTCATATTTCCGTTTTAACTCGATCGTCTGCGGAGATAACTGTAAATCCAGAGCCTTTCCTGACTCTGTCCATGCCAGATGATTCTCTGCACAATACAATGTTTTCAGGTTTGAAACATCTCCAAACTGCAGCAGTGACAGGTTATTTCCGTTTCCATAAACACTTTCCGGCGCAGCACTGTCCATCTTAAGACTGGTAAGCTGGTTGTTGTTAAAATTTAAGTATGCAATATTTTCTTCTGCCCCGATCAGATTTGTGATCTGGTTGTTTTCCACACTGACCTGTTTTGCTGTTCCGAAACGGAACTCTCCGGATAACTGATTATTTCCTGCAAGAACCGTTTTTAATGCAGTTGCTTCATCCACGATCAGTTCTCTCAGACTGTTATTTGCTGCGTTAAATTCCTCCAATGCTCCCAGACCTGAGAGTGAGATCTGCTGCAGGTTGTTATTCTGACAATGAAGTGTTTTTAAATTTCCAAGTCCTTCTACGAGAAGGCTTTCCATTCCATTACTGTCTGCCTGAAGCACTTCAAGAGCCGCTGTCGGTCTTGCATCCAGTGTATGCAGCTGATTTCCATAACAGCTTAATGCACGCAGTGAAGTCAGGCCTGTCAGATCCAGATCTGTAAGATGATTATTTTCAATCCGTACTTCTTCCAGACTTCCAAGTCCTGTCACATGAAGCTCTGAAAATGTACTATTTTGAGCATACAGCTTTTTCAGACTGCTGCATCCTGTCACATCCAGCACGGAAGCCGGATTTCCGTTTACTTTCAAAATCTGCAGAGATGACAGATCTTTTACCGGTGTAAAATCCCCAATCGCATTTTGGCTGACATCCACGCGCTGCAAATTTCGGAAATTCTCCACACCTTTTAAATCGGTAATTCCTGCATTCGGCATTGCCAGTTCTTCCACTTCCATGCACTCTGCTTCCGACAGGCTTCCATTTCCATCTTTGTCACAGGTTCCTGCAAATGTCAGTATCACCTGATCCGGAAACTGTTCTGCAGAAAGTTCAATTTCTCCCACCGGTGCTGCTTCCGTCACTTCTTCATTCTCTGGTTCTGTCTCCGGCTGTTCAGGAGTTTCCGGTATCTGAGGTGTCTCATTTTCCGGTGTCTTATCCTCTGTTTCTTCTATTGTTTCTACAGCCTGTGCTTTGATCGTATACAAATCGCTGCTCATCGTTCCTAAAATCATTCCGGACATCAGCAGGTACGCAGTTAATTTCTTTATTTTCATCTTTTTCCCTCCTACTATCTACTGTGCCATAGTGACGAATTCTACTGTTTCTGAACGGAGAGATTCAATTCCTCTCTCATTTACTGCAGTTACATAAACCTGATATGTAGTAAGCGGGGTCAGCTCCTGAATCGTCTGATTCATTTCTTTTCCTTCCCATACCATCTTACCATTTGCATACACACGGTATGTACATCCCGGTTCTTCCGCAGCCCAGCTGCTATTTGCAGAAGACGAAGATTTGCTGTCAATTCTCACGTCGCTTGGAGCTTTCGGTGTTTCCCAGTTGTCCTGACTCTGCGCTCCGATCAGGTAATACCAGGAACCTGTTCCATACTCTACCCCATCTTTTCTTGCTGCTGCCCGCAGAATTGTATTTTTCTCGACTGTAATCGGTCCTTCATATTTTTTAGCGGACTCAGAAACTTCTTTATTTTTCTCAAATGGCTGACTGCCGTCCAGAGTATAATAAATCTCTGCTCCTTCACCTGCTGTCAATGTCACCTGCTGTGCAGAATCATATTGTCCGGAAGCAACATCTGCGCTTACCTGAATATCCATTGCTGTAAAGGATACTTCTGCCGCTTCAGATTCATTGTCATATCTGTCCACAGCTTTTACCTGAACAGTATACTCGCTGCCAGCCTCCAACGGATCTAAGATCAGCGCAGTCTGTGTAACTTCACGGAAACCAACCTGTTCTCCGCCTTTACTCCAGCTTACTTTGTATTTTTCGACTCCTGTATTATCTACTGACGGAAGGAAACGAATTTCTGCTTCCGATGCCTTCGGAGATACGACTCTCAGATTGCCCGGCACAGTTGGTGCTTCTTCATCTTTGATCACCACATCCCCTGTTTCGCCCATTACTTCCAGTTCTACAACGTGGTTTGTATTTCCTTCTGTACTTCCGTTCATATATACGCGGATGTATCCCGCATCAAAATGTTCTCCATCTTTCGGCAATGGTGTTTTTGTGTCCGTATCTAACCAAGATACACCTTCACCATACACTTTCATGTTTTTTCCATCTTTTGTCTCGATGTATTCTTCTTTTTCGCCTTTTGGAAGTTTGTGTGTCTCTCCTTGTGTTCCACTTAAAGATGCCGGCCACTCTCTGTCTGCATCCCGATTTCCGTTCCAAAGCACCAACGTTTTAGTAGGATCAAAGGAACTGTCCGGTGACAGAAGTACGACGGTATCATGATATTTACGCGTTCCATTCCAATACCGATACAGGTTCACTTCCTCAACATGATGTAACCCACCAAGATCTACCTGCAGCCATTGTGCACCTCCGTTATTTCTGCCAGGATCTGAGTAGTTATCAGGATTCGTCTTATTTCCATCTACAGCATCGTCTCTTCTGGAAGCTTCACTTGCATCTTCTGAAAAGCTCACATTTTTGCCTCTTGCCAGATTGGTTCTCTCAGATTTGATCGGCTCATCTTCTATTTTCTGTGCATTCTCATCATATACAAACTCCAGACCTGTAATGGAAAGATCCACCCAGCCGTTTGTCTGGATCGTGATAACTGCTTTTCCTGTTTCTTCGTTAAATTCTACTTTTGGTTCTGTGTACTGCGGCTGTCCGTCTGTGTCCGGCTGCTGTCCCTTTACAACCTGCACTTTTGGTTCCTTCGCCAGTTTTGTCAGTTCAAATGTAGTGGTACGCAGCTCATTATCTTCCGGAGACAATTTTCCTTCCGGCGCATTTACCACATTGTACTCATCCATATATTTATATACTGATAATTTTCCATTAATTGTAGTCTGTCCCGGTGAAAAATCACCTGTCCACGTTAAGCCGAATTTATTATCAAAAATAATCTCATCTTTATTTACCCTGTAGTTATTCAGCGTGATATCCATCGCTGTTCCGTCTCCAGATTCATTCATGATCATAAATTCGTGAGGCTCCATCTCTACTTTCAGACGTGCGCTTTCTTCTTCCCCTTCCAGAGGTAAAATTGCATGCTGCTTTTCATTTGTATTAACTTTATTGTTGTAGAGATACCATGTACCCTCCCATTTGTCAGCAAATGCATTTCCTACATATTCGATTGGATACAGATCTTTGAAATACTTTTGTTTTGCCTGTCCGGACAGATTCTTGTCTTTGACATCCAGTACATTCGGAGGGGTTACGCCCAGTTTGTCTGCTTCCTGAATCAGTTTTTTTGTTACTTCCGCTCTGGTTCCCCATGCCGGAATAACCGGAATAATGCCATAACGTCCTGTTTCATAAATCTGGAATCCTGTCGGTTTTCCGGATAAACCACTGTAAAAATCAGAACTTACATTTCCATAGAGAACCGCTTTGGTCTCTTCCATGATCTCTTTTTTGGACGGTGCCGGATGATTGACAATGTAACGGAACAGTTCTGTCAGGACATGTGTATTTGCCGGACTGTTCGTGTTGCTTGTTCCATATACGATTTCCGGGAACTCAAACGTGTAGATCACACCACCGCCCAGATAGGTGCTCATCATTTGCATTCCAAGCAATGCTTCCGGTTCTCCACAAAGTCTCTGCCAGTTGTTATAGCTTCCAGCTCCTTGCCAGAGTTTTGAGAACTGCTTGTCCCATGCCCAGGTATCGGAAAGCATTCCCCAGCCTCCGGTATATCCTGCCAGCCAGCTTCCCTGGAAGAAACTGCTTGTTTTCAAATCATCCGGTTGATTTGAACTTGTGTTCTTATAAATCAAGTAGAATGCATCTCCGTGTTTTTCCAGTGCCTTTTTCATATTTGCATTGCTGACAATATTCGTCACTGTAGAACCGTGATCCTGATCTGACCATACAAAGAATCCACCGAATCGGTCAGCAATCTCCAGCATCTTAGCGCTTCCTTCGCATGGAGGATGAATACCTGCCCAGAAGTTCTCTGTATTGAACACACCCTGCATATTCGGATACATACGGTACATCAGATCCAACCAGCCGTAATCCATATCCGCTGTAATATTGTACTGTGTTCCTCCATTTTCCGGTGTTGCAGCTGCTGTCAATCCAAGAAGCATAATCGGCGCTCCCTGTTCATAGGCAATCTGCAGCCCATGTTCATGGAATGCCTGCAGATAAGCCTGTCCGATATGATCCGGAGCAAACTGTCTGAGGTTGTTTGTATGTAACAGCAAAACGTTATTCTCTTTCAGATCATCCGGAATAGCATTCCATCTTCCGTCTACTGTGTTAGATCCCTGTAATTCTGGTCCTTCTTCCTGTCCTATCTCATAGACATCGTTGGAATACGCTGTTGCGATCATCATCGGATGTTCGTTATCGATCACACGTCTTGGACCATCCTGTGACTGCACATCCTGCTCATTTTCATATCCATAAATACCCAGTTCCATGAATTTTACTGCGGCACCTTTTGGATTCTCTGTATACACTCTGATATAACGTGCCTCTTTTGTTGTTCCAAGCTCTGTGGCCCCAAGTCCATTCTTGTTTGCATAATCCATATAGAACCACTGTCCACCCATCGCTTCTTCGTATGGCTTTGAAACATTCTCCGGCTGTTTCACTCCATCCGGAAGTGTCGGATTTCCTTCATAATAAACGATCTGACCGTCCGATAAATCCTCTTCGTTTCCAATCACAATGGCAGTATTTTTATAAGAAATCTTGGTTCCTTTCAGACGTTTTCCCTGACCACTCGGATTTCCATTTCCGATTGTCGCCTGTCCATCATATACCTGTCGTTTCAGGTTGATGACTTCCAACGGATAGGATGCACCCAGATCCACCTGTACCCACACCCCGTTTTTTCCTTCTGCAGTGCTGGTGACTTCTGTTCCCTGTTCCTGATAATTCTCCCAGTTGTTTCCCTCTTTATTACCTGTAGCATCATGCTGCAGATAATATTTGTCACCGTCGGTTAATAAATCCGCATTTTTCAGATCCATATTTTCCCCGACTGTGACTTTGACATCCTTTTCCTCTGCCAGATTGACCAGTGGCGGTGCTTTTTTTGCATCTGCCGCATCTGCACGGACTCCTGTTACCCCAAATGCCGTCAGCACAAGCGCCATGCATGACAGTCCGAGTAATCTGGCTTTGCTCCCTTCTTTTCTGGTTTTCATCCTCATTTTCCTCCTTTTCTTCCACATGAAAGTAAAACCAGAAAATGCTTTATTTTTTCTGGTTCCTTACATGTCTGGGATTTTCCCGCTTGAATTCTAGAGTACTATACTGTTCCCTCCTTTAATATGGAATATATTTACCAGAAATTGTACTTTCTTTACTATCACAATAGATTTTGCTCATTTATTTTGTCTATTTTTTACATTTTACGTTTTCACATCAAATTTTTACGGTAATTTTTCAATCATTTCTGCCAATATTTCTTCATCGAATCCTGATTTTCTGTCCAACGTAGATCATGTTCGGATCTGCAATTCCATTCCATGCTGCCAGTTCCAGATAAGTTGTTGCAAAACACTTTGCAATCTCTGATAAAGTATCATTTTCCTGCACAACATAATATTCCGCCGGAGCCTCATTTTGACTCAACTGTCTGTTTACTTCCCTTTGAACAGCATCCGGATCGTATCCCATATCACACAGCTTCTTTCTTCGTTCTTTACCGTTTGCATATTTTCCTTGTATCACTTCCCCGGCAACTTCCTCAATACTTTTGGACGGCTGCCCTGTCACGCCCTCTGCATACTTTGGTCTTGCATATCCGCGAATCTGCCCCCAACCTGCCGGAATTTTTCGTCTTGCCACTGCCTCATTATAATTCCCTTCCATCACTGTGATCATTTGGCCTGAAACAGACTCTACATACCCGATATGATCGGAATACCCGTCATTTGGCTGTACCTGGAAATCCCAGTTATACAAAATGATATCTCCGGGCAGTGGCACTATGGTTCCATCTTCGATCCAGATTCCCTTTTCTTTGAAAATCTCAATATGCTTTTCACATCCGCATTCTGTTCCGATCAAGTCCACACAGTCTGCCTGAATCGCTGCTGCAGAAACTGCGGTATCACACCACTCATCGGTATACTGTACGGCATATCCCCTCGCCAGTGGCTGATGCGAATTATACAGATCAATAATCTGCCGGAACTTCCCGTTTGCTTCACTGTAGCCAATCCACGAACGCATCACGTTCAATACATCCTGAGCGCTTCTTCCCGATGCATTTTCATCATACTTCATTAACTGATACTGCTCAATCAGTTCCATATTTTTCTACACATAGACAGAACTAGTCGCATACCCATCTGCCCAAATGGTTTCCAGATATCGTCTGGGTTCTGTGATTCCCTTCAGATTTTGATAACGTGGAAGCTGAAGCAGTTCAAAATATCCTTTCACCCCCTCTTCCATATTGTCAAATACCCGGAAATAATCGGAAATCACGGTTGCCGTTCCGGCTTCGTATTCCTCCCAGGTTGCCAGATTGACGGACTTCCCCTGCCATTTCGTCCCACATTTCAACCCAAAATAATTGTGATAGTCTTTCGCCAGCCTGGATTCTCCCCAGCCGGACTCCAAAATTGCCTGTGCAATGATGGGACTGCATACTTTGATTTCATATGCAGCCGCATATTTCTTTACATATCCTGCGATTTTCTGAATAAATTCCTCTTTCTTCATCGTTCTCCCCTGCTTTCTGTATATTTCTCTGCTTTTCCATTTAAAATGTCAATTGCCTGTCTGAGTACTTCTGGAATGGGCATCCCCATAAGCCCGGCATTTTCCAGAATAGACAATGCTTCATTTGCGATAAACGCAATGCACACGGCATCCCTCAGATAATTTGTCCCCATCAAAAGGTCCAGACGGACTGCGATCAAAACAAACAACAGTGTCATTCCTTTTCGGCACAGCCCTTTCCAGCCCGCACGACTCTCCAGTCTGCCATTTTCTGACTTCGGACTTTTCTTAAAAATCACCGGCAGAAGAATCCCGCCTGTGATCCAGTCGATTCCCATAAAAAGAACCAATGTCTGCAGTGCGATATCCCATCCGCCAAATAAAAGGGCAACTGCACTCCCAAACATTCCAAACAAGCTCGTCACCATTTGCTTCATATCCTTCACCACCTTCAATTAAAAAAGCAGAATAGACGGCATTCTTTTCAAAGAATGTTCTACTCTGCCACTCATTTTTCTTTTCCTTTTTTCATTCGATCCTCACTCAAGGATGCTCCCTTGTTTCTGCATAATCGTCTAACACATATCTTGCATATTTTGTTGCCTGACGCTCCATCCCGATCGGGGTTAATTCCAATGCGTTGATCCACTGAAAATAATGTGTCAGTTCATGCCCTATTGTAAGCAAGATTGCCGTCAATGCACTGTCCTTTCCCCATTTGTCACATAAATCTAAATAGTCTCCTGCCGCAACCCGGATATACGGTTCCACTGTATAATCATCTTCCATACTCCAGAATGTCCCATATACCAGATCCCCGTCCATTGCCCGTATTTTCTTTTTATTTTTTATGTAGGCAACAACTCTGAGAGGAAAGAAATATTCTTTTCTCAAAAATGCCGCAAACTCTTTACATGCCCTTCGTACCTCCGGATCTATCCCACTATCAAACCGAAGCCTGAAGCCCGTCCGATGACCTTCTTCCATGAAATCAATGTTTTGTTCCCAGTTTTCTATCGTCCAAATGTGATCCATAATATTTATCCCTTTTTATTTTCCTTCATCAAATACAATTTTTTCTCCGCACCTTTTCTCCCTTTCTGTAACATGACTGCTCCACATAACCACTTATCATTTTTATGTTCTTTCATAACAGACTC
>ERZ652156.466-NODE-466-length-13162-cov-10.0135_pt1 | contig 13162 bp, 11 predicted proteins | sample MGYA00514760_ERZ652156 | MGnify/ENA metagenome assembly ERZ652156
TATCTTTAGTAAACTCCTTATCTTTCCGGTAATCTTGACCCATTTATCATGTACTTTACTAAAATAATAATATGAGGAACAGAAAAATTCAATATATTATATACTTAAATTATGAATAATAACGTTGGAGAAAATAAGTACAACTCTTCACAATAGGCCTTCATTCCTTATAAACCTTAAATCCTTTCATATGTCCCTCCCTCTTTCGAAATGCGTGAAGACGATATGGTATTTACACATCCATTTTTTTGTGTGAGTGAATATTCTTTCTTTTCCATAAATTACCTTTCCTTTCTGCAATATAAGCCCGAACAACTTTATTGTAACAGGAACGGTAATTTTTTGTATAACAATCGATACGCACCCGCATATGATATGCCCCTTGTCAAGAGACAAGTAAAATATCTAAAATCAGGTGCTGATGAATGGCCACACAGTTTTAAGTGTGGTCATTTTTCTATGCACACCACTTTTCTTTCCATTTCTTCATTCGTTTGTTTTCTGCTATAGGATATTCTGGCGGTTTATCGCAGGCCATTGCTTCAATCCGTACTTCCAGAGGCGCCTTACACTGATACCTGTCCTGAGGACGTTCTTCACTGTAAAATCGTATATAATCCTTTATTGCATACCGTAAAGAGGCTTCATCTGTTATGTCATACATTTGATACATCTCGGACTTGATTATACCCCAGAATCCCTCTGTAGGGCCATTGTCTATGCAATACCCTACTCTTGACATGGACTGCTCCATTTTCTGGTCTTTCAGTTTCCTTTGAAATACCCTGCTTGTATACTGGAATCCTCTGTCGCTGTGAAAGAGGGGCTTTGCATCCGGATTGGCAGCAATCGCTTTGTCAAATTTTTTAAATACTAATCGATTGTCGTTTCTGCGGCTGATTATATAGGAAACCGGGTACCGGTCATATAAATCCAGGATAGCACTTAAATACAGTTTCTTTTTCTCTCCGGGAACTTTAAATTCCGTGACATCCGTTGCCCATTTCTGGTTTGGGGCATCCGCATAGAACTCTCTCCTTAACTTATTTTCTACTGTTGTTTCCGGAGAAGAAGATTTATATTTATTCCTTTTCTTTCTGATGACAGCATGAATATTCAACTTTTTCATAATCCTATGGATCCGGTTACGACTGTAACAAGTATGGTTGAAATGATTGAGCCATGATGTCATTCTGTGATAGCCAAGTATGTGGCAGAACCGTTCATCATACTCCTTAATCAAAACAGCCAGCTTTTGATTTTCCTGTTCCGGTTCTGGGATGTCACGGTGCAGCCATTTATAGTATCCGGCTTTGGAAATTCCAAGCTGCTTACACATCCAGTTTACACTCCATTTCTTATCCTCATAGAAATGCTTTACTGCCAGATATTTTGATTCGTAACGTACTTTTCCCAGCTTCACATCCCTTCGAATTCTTTCACTTTTTTTAATAATTCAACCACCATATCTTTTTCTTCAAGCTTGCGTCTCAGACGTAGATTTTCACGCCGTAAACGCTCTAATTCATCGACTTCACTGTCCGTTTTGTGATATCCACGCTTGTCCGGCAGGCCTTCTTCTCCGTTAGCTTCATATTTCTTTACCCAGGAATAGACCTGGCTGTATGAAACATCAAATAAAGTGGCTGTATCCTTGTAATTACAATTATGCCCAATACAATATTTAACGATTTCCATGCGTTCATCAATTGTTGTTTTCCTGCGTGCTTCCGCCATATAGACCTCCCGTTTCGGATTATAATCCTTAAGTTCTCTATTGGCATTATACATGGAAATCCAGTTTCGCAAAACCTTTCGGCTTGAAATATTATATTTAGCTACAATGTCATCAACACTTCCTTCTCCGGACAAAACGGCTTCCGCACACAATATTTTAAAATCTGATGAATAGGAAGCGTTCCCCTGTTTACTCTGGAAGGCAGACAAACCATGCCTCCTATATTTGGCAACCCATTCTTTTAATGTTTTAGTACCGATTTGATAGTTAGTGGCCAGAGAGTTATATGAGACTAATCCGTCAAGATACTCTTGGGAAACCATTGCTCTAAATTCTGGCGTATGTGCTGATTTGGTCATGAAAATACCTCCTAAGTAGATTTTGGTTATTTACCTTGTCTACTTAAGAGGTATCATATCAATAGCGGATGGTTCTTTGTTTCATGGAACTGCATTTTTCGGAACACGAAAAACTCCGTCCCATGAAACGGGCTAAATCCCATAATAAATAAGGGAGATTCCACAATAAAAAATTGTGTATCTCCCTTGCCTCATTCATACTGCCATCTTATTTATAAGACTCTTTTGCGTCTGCTTTTGGTTTCATGGACCAAAACACTACATTCATTATAATGACAATCAGTAACACAACTGCCATAGCCACCCAAAAGCCGATATTAAGACCAAGCCATTTGGTAGTTCCGAAAAGGGTCATCCAAAGTTCTTTCCAGTTCATCATTACACCTCCTTAGAGCAGTTCGCCGAAATGACGGACATAGGCTTTTTTCAAACTTGTTGCCAGAATCATATACAGCAGAATACATGGAATCAGATAAGCAAAGTATGTTGCAGGCAATGCAACAAATCCAAGCATAGTTCCAAACACTGTAAACGGAATAATGGTCAGAACCGTAATTCCTGTCATTGTGAGCAAAGTCACCGGAGCGGACGCACGACTCTGAATGAAAGGCAACTTCGGAGTACGGATCATGTGAATGACCAACGTCTGGCTCCACATAGATTCCACGAACCATCCGGCTTGGAACATCCCGATATACTGCGCCTGAAGCTTTGCCAGCTCTGCACCGCTGAAATGGGCGGGCAAATCATTGAACAACACACCGTTCGATACGAACAACGGGCAGAATACAAAGTACATGAAAATATAGGTTGTAAAATCGAAGATGGAGCTGGTTGGACCAATCCAGATCATAAAACTTCCAACACTGGAAGCATCCCATTTACGTGGTTTGGAAATGAACTCCTCATCCACATTGTCCCAAGGAATTGCCGTGCAGGACAGGTCGTAAATCAGGTTCAGGAAGATCAGGTGCACGCTCATCATCGGCAGGAACGGTAGCAGCGCAGAAGCCGCCAGCACCGAGAACATATTGCCGAAGTTGGATGATGCGGTCATTTTAATGTACTTAATCATGTTGGCATAAGTTTTACGTCCCTCAATGATGCCCTGCTCCAAAACCATCAGGTCTTTTTCCAGCAGAATGATGTCGGCAGATTCCTTTGCCACATCCACGGCAGTATCCACCGAAATTCCAATGTCGGCAGCTTTCATAGCTGCGGCGTCGTTGATACCGTCACCCATGAAACCAACCGTATGACCGTTTTCACGGAGAACAGAAACCACGCGGGCTTTCTGATCGGGGGTCAGCTTTGCAAATACATCTGTAGACTCTGCCGCTCTTGCAAGCTCTGCATCGCTCATGTGTTCCAAATCAGAACCGAGAAGCATATTGCGAACCTTCAGCCCCACCTGCTTACAGATAGTGTGAGTCACTTTGTCGTTATCACCAGTCAAAATTTTGGTGGTAACACCGTGGTCTTTCAAAGCCTTAATAGCATCCGCAGTAGATTCTTTTGGAGGATCGAGGAATGCCAGATATCCAATCAGCACCATGTCACACTCATCTTTAACACCAAATGCGCCAACTGGGGACGGATTGCTTTTCTGTGCAATCACCAGAACGCGAAACCCCTTGTCGTTAAGATTATTCACTGTCTCCAGAATCCGGTAACGGACGTCATCAGTCAGAGGCTTCACTCCTCCATCGCACTCTGCAAATGCGCAAATAGAGAGCATTTCTTCCATAGCGCCTTTTGTTACCATTTGGGTTTTGCCGTTTTTGTCCTGTACCACAGTAGTAAGACGGCGACGTGTGAAGTCAAAAGGAATCTCGTCTACCTTTACATAGTTTTCGGACAGGTCAATAAGACGCGAATCTGCGGCTTCTTCCTCCTCCGTCTTATGGATAATTGCCAAATCCATCAGGTTTTTATAGCCAGTCTGAAAGTAACTATTGAGGTAAGCGTGACGCAATACCCGAGTATCGTCCTCGCCATTTACATTCAGGTGGTATTCCAGAACAACCTTATCCTGGGTCAGCGTGCCGGTCTTGTCGGTGCAGAGAATGTCAATAGCACCGAAGTTCTGAATGGAATTAAGGTTTTTAACGATTGTCTGCTTCTTGCTCATGGAAACAGCGCCTTTCGCAAGACAGGTCGTTACAATCATCGGAAGCATTTCCGGTGTCAAGCCGACAGCAATCGAAATGCCGAATAAGAAAGCCTCCAACCAGTCGCCCTTGGTGATGCCGTTGACGAAGAACACCAGCGGAACCATAATGAGCATGAAACGAATCAGTACCCAGGAAACGGCGTTGACGCCCTTGGTAAAGCTTGTTTCAACCGCTTCTCCGGCAACTGCGGACGCCATGGAGCCAAACAGAGTATAATCGCCAACACAAACAACAACAGCCGTTGCGCTGCCTGAAATTACATTACTCCCCATAAAAGCAATGTTTGTGTAATCGGTCACGCTCTCTTTCTGTGCGCTCACATTGGGTGTTTTTTCAATGGGTTCACTCTCACCAGTAAGACTTGCCTGACTGACAAACAAATCCTTCGCATCCAAAATACGCACATCCGCCGGAATCATGTCTCCGGCAGATAGATGTACAATATCTCCAACCACCAAATCATCCATAGGAATTTCTATTTTTTCCTGGTTCCTACGAGTAACGGTGCAAGTGGTCGTAATCATGGCTAACAACTTTTCTGCTGCATTTCCACTTCTGGATTCCTGGACAAACCGAAGCGTACCCGAAATGAATACCATCATTAAAATGATAACTACCGTCAGACAGTCAAAATCATCCGGCACACTGCCAAACAGAGAAAAATAAGGTAGAATCATATCTGTAATGGTTGATACCAGTGCCAGGCAAAACAGAATGGCTGTAAAAGGGTTGATAAACGCACTGACCAGCCGTTTTGCCAAGGACTTCTTTTTTTCATGTGTTACTTTATTGGTGCCATATTTAGTACGACTTACGGGTACTGCTCCTGCATCTAATCCCCGAAGTGTAGTATGAAGGTTTTTCAAAACCTCTTTAATGGGATTGGTTGCCGCAAATTGAATGCGGAGGTTCTGTTCGTCACGGATAACTGTCTTTTCGACAGTCTGACGAACAGCCATACGGTTTTCTTTCTTGTTCATTGGTCTTACCTCCTTGAATTTTCATAGGGGCAAGGAAGATTATATGAGGGACACGGAATCTCCGTATACCCATACAATATTCTCTGCCTTCGTGGACTGCTTTCAGAGTCCATGTCTTTCACTTCACATTCTTTAAAACTATCTATGTGAAACCGCAATGCGGATCACGGTCTGCGATATCGGTTACTTTTTTCGATATACCAGACATCAAAGCCCGCAACGATTAGCCATGCAATCATTGCGCATACAAACCAGTGGTTTGGAAATTCTGACCAAAGCCCCTTCATCAGAAAGATAATGCCATTAAGTGCAATGACTTCCCCGATGTTACGGCAAAGCGGGATAATTTTAATTTTATCTTTCTCTTCCTGCGGCATATTTTTCCACTCAGATAAGTGAATATGTCCTTTTCCGCAGGCAAACACAAAGTCTGCAATAGTACAGAGGATCCCGAAAAAGATGCATGTAAAGTCCATATTTTCTCACTCCTTCCAATGTTTAACTTTATTTTTTAGTTTATTTAGCCTCAGAAGCCTGATGAGCAGTACAATCACTGTAACAGCAAGGATAAACCAAATAATAGCAGTTACCTGATACCAAATCTGAAACATCAAAATTCTCAGTTTAGAGAACATCCAGCTTAAACAGCCACATATTATTGTGAACACGGAGTAAAGTGCAAAGAAAATTGCCAGTTTGTAATCTTTGATTTTCGTCTTCACTCACAACACCTCCCAACCAGCACTTACAACTTCCGGGATTGCCAATGCCTGCCCAACGATTCCCTCTAAAACATTGTTTTTAGGTTTTCCAACAGAACAGTATTTCGCAATGATCTCAACCTTATCACCAACAACATCGCCGCTTTCCAGATTATTCAGGAACAGCGTTTTGCATGAATTGCTGTTAATAAGCAACAGACGAATTTCCTGCTCTGCAACTTCCTGACAAGTGACCGAAATACAATATTGTTTTTCAGATTCATCACCGGCAGTGATTGGATTCAGCTTTCTTGCAAGAGGACGCAAAATCAAGTTGGAGGCAATCAAAATACCAGCGGCAGTGATTGCCATTGCATACATCCCTGTACTTGCAAGAATGCCTATGGCAGCTGTACACCATAGCGTTGCCGCAGTATTCATTCCACGCACTGTTCCGCTGTCCTTGAAAATCACGCCACTGCATAAAAAACCAACACCAGATATAATACTGCTCCCGACACGAAATACCTGATCCGAGCCATAGAGCATTGGAAACAAGGTAAAGAAGCTGGTTCCCATGCAAATCAACACATTGATACGAATACCCGCCGGATGGCCGGTTAGCTGCCGTTCCAATCCAATCAGAAAGCCAAGCACCAAGGAGAGGGAGATTCTTAAAACAAAATCGGTGTAAAACATGTGAATCGCCTCCCTTCGACCACGAACAGTATATAAAAATCGCAAGGAAAATCACATGTCTAAAACCTTGCGATTTCCTTGCGATTTGGCAAGAATTCAGGCGGGCTGAAACCGAAAGTGATATGCTCCCTCTATGAGAGACAGTAAAAAATAAAACTGTCATCATGGAGGGAGTTATTCTATGCCTCAAAAGGAAAAACTAAATGCAGAAGAAAAAGTCAAAATTGTCAGGATGTATCAACGTGGGGAAATAAGCCTGCTCCAAGCTGCGCAGTATGCAGGAGTTGGAAAAACAACTATCAATAGATGGATTACAAGGTATAAAGCGGTACAGGAATATCTATCCGGTCTGGGTAGTCTCAGCGAAATCAGCAGGAAATATCAACTTAGAAGCGATTACCGGCTCCGAATGTGGATAAAGGAGTATAATGCTCATGGAGATTTCAACCCCAAAAAGTTTTCAGGAGATTCCGGGAAACTGAGCCATCGGGCTGCGGAGAATGAGCCCCTGGCTGACAAAACCGAAAAAATCCATGAGGGAAGCCCGGATAAAGGCTACCGGAGGCTCAATGACGACCTGCGCCATGACTATGGCATCCACGTCAATGACAAAAGAGTGCTTCGTATCTGCCGGGCCAGAGATATTCGGTCTACTGTGAAATACAATAACCACGGCTGTACCAGACAGGCTAAGAATCCACGGTATCTCGTCGCCAACCTCCTGAACCGCCAATTCCATGCAGAGAAACCGAATGAGAAATGGCTGACCGATGTGACGGAGTTCAAATGGTATGATGGCGTTGAGGTACATATGCTCTATCTGAGTGCCATCCTGGATTTCTGTGACCGGCGTATCGTGTCCTATGTTCTCAGCGAACGGAACGATAATCCACTCGTTTACAAGACCTTCAATCAGGCTGTTAAGGCCATCCCCGGATGCCCATCCCTTATTCCATAGTGACAGGGGCTTTCAGTACACCAGCAGGGCATTCCACCATAAACTTCAACAAGCCGGAATGACGCAGAGTATGTCCCGTGTGGCCCACTGTATTGACAATGGCCCGATGGAGGGATTTTGGGGCATCTTGAAGCGCGAGCGTTACTATGGCAGGCGGTTCACCAGCAAGCAAGAACCCGTCCCGATGATTGAGAACTATATCCGTTATTACAACACCAGACAGATTCAACGCAATTTAGGTGTCTTGACACCGCTGGAAAAACACCGGCTATCTCTGGCTGCATAAAAAGCGGCCAGCAACCTACAGGCTACCGGCCGGAAAAATCTTATATTTTTTTGCTGTCCTCTTGACGGGGAGCGGTTCAAAGTGATTCCAGTCCGCCTATGTCATAGTTGGTCATTAAATTTGTACCCGATACCCCAGATAGTCAAAATGTATTTCGGCGCATCTGGGGCAGGCTCAATCTTCTTTCGCAGTTTTCGGATGAATGCCATGATGTTGCTGTCATCCAGCAGATAATCATCTTCCCAGACTGCACGATAAATCTGCTCTTTAGTAAAGACCTCGCCCCGATTCTGGGCAAGAAAATACAGAATATCAAACTCTTTTGGGGTCAGGCTGATTTCTGAACCTTTCAGCAGAACCTTTCTACTTTTCGGATGAATCTCCAATTCTCCAATTAGAATTGCGTCCGACAGAACACCGGTAGGTAGCTCTGTTTCTTCTGATGCTCCCAAAAGCAAAGACGATACCTCTCCGCTGATCAGATCCCGGACGCCCGACAGTAAATCTTCCACACAGTCACTTTTCGGCGGCTCTTTAATCAGCTTTTCCAGCAGCCATATTTCAAGGGCGGAATCCATAGGGATAAAACTGATATTCTTTTTCACGATGAATTCCTCCTTTCAAATCAACTCATGGTACTTCTTCTTATAGAAATATTTGGCTACCGTAGTCAGCAGCATATACGCAAGTGCTACAATCACCAAAAATGCAAAATACCAAAGCGGCAGCATCGTCAGGCCGAACAGCGACGCACCGCTGGTAAAGGTAATGGCTGTAAAGGCAACGATTCCGGCCAGCGTTATGCAAATCACAGGTGTAGATGACCTGCTCTGCATAAAAGGAACTTTGGGTGTTCGCAGAAAATGCAGAATCAGCACTTGTGTCCACATGGATTCCAAAAACCACCCCGTCTGAAACAGTGACACATACTGAAGCTGCAAAGAAGAATCGGTAATATTCAGGTAGGATGCTCCTCCACACAGCATGGGACATAAGAAATAATACAGGAACAGGAAGGTCGCAATATCAAACAGAGAGCTGATTGGCCCGAATGACATCATAAACCGTCCCAAAGTTTTACCCGACCAATCTCTTGGAGACAGGGTTTCTTCCTCGTCCACATTGTCCCAAGGCAGAACAATACACAAAATATCGTACAGCAGATTCAGAAGCAGAATCTGGATGGATGTCATGGGCAGAAACGGCAAAAATGCGCTAGCGCATATGATGGCGAAAATATTACCAAAGTTGGAGCTGGCTGTAATCTTGATATATTTGAGCATATTGGTAAAGGTCTTGCGCCCTTCCAAAACACCTTGTTCCAGAACATTGAGGTCCTTTTGCAGCAAAACCACATCGGCTGCATCTTTGGCTGCGTCCACTGCCGTGTCCACCGAGATGCCCACATTGGCCTCGTTCAGTGCCGGGATGTCATTGACGCCATCACCAAGGAATCCCACCGAGTGACCGTTTTCCCGAAGAGCGGAAACCAGACGCACCTTTTGGCCCGGAGTAAGTTCCGCAAAAACATGGATTTCCTCAACTGCTGTGCGAAGCTCACTGTCTGTCATTTCATCCAGCTTTGCACCGGTCAGCACAGTCTCGGCAGAGATGCCAACCCGACGGCAAACAGACACCGCAATGGCCGCCTGATCTCCCGTCAGAATCTTAGGAGCCACTTTTAGCCTCTTGAGGGCTGCCACGGATTCTTTTGCGGTTTGCTTGGGCGCATCAAAGAAGGACAGATAGCCCACCAGAGTCATATTAAATTCGTCAGCGGGTGTGATTTCCCTTTGACGGCCTACATTTTTCCGTGCGATAGCAATGACCTTCATACCCTCCTGGAGCATATCATCTACCACAGAAGATACGCTCTGCATACCATCCTTCTCAATTGGCAGAATTTTACCCCGATATTCCACATGGCTGCAACGGGAAACGATATGCCCAATGTCACCTTTCATAATGAGCTGACACTCGCCATCGCTACCTCGCACAAGGGTGCTGACGAACTTGCGGGCATAGTCAAAGGGAATTTCGTCCGCCTTTTGATACTGGTTTAAAAGGGCGGTATAATGGGTTTCACGTCCCGGCATAGTCTTATAGGCAAGAATTGCGTTGTCAATCGTGTTTCGAACACCGGAATGATAGAAGCTGTTCAGATATGCCAGATCGAGAACTTCCGTATTTTCATTGCCGAGAATATCCATGTAATATTCAAGCAGGATACTTTCATTGGTTAGCGTGCCAGTCTTGTCCATGCAAAGTACATCCATACTTCCAAAGCCCTGCATGGCATTGATGTCTTTGATAATCGTTTGCTTTTTACTCATGGCAAGACTACCCTTGGCAAGGCAGGCTGTAATGACCATGGGCAGCATTTCCGGCATCAGTCCGACGGCCACTGACAGGGCAAAGGCAAAGGACTCCAGCCATTTTCCACCTGTGATACCGAGAATCACAAACACAATCGGCACCAGCACTGCCATGAAGCGGAGCATGACCCAGGCAATGGAATTGGCACCCTTTTGAAAGGAATTTTTGTCATCAGAATCAGGCTTTGTAAAGCTGCCATACAGCGTGTCTTTGCCGACGGCCAGCACAATTCCTTCGCCTCTGCCGCTGATAACAGTTGTTGCCATAAAAGCGAGGTTTTCAAGCTGAGTCAGCGTCTCCTGCTCGCCGTAGCTGAGTTTGCGGCAGCTCTTTTCAAGGATTGCGCTCTCGCCGGTAATGGCAGCCTGGGAGATAAAGAGATCCGTAATCTTCGTCAATCTGATATCCGCCGGAACACGATCACCTGCGGAGAATAGAACAAGATCCCCGACCACTAATTCTTCGGTGGGAATCTCCATTAACTCCCCATCGCGCCTCACCGTGACGCTTTCATGAATCAGGCGGTCAAGCTGAGCAGAAGCGCTCTTTGCCCGCAGCTCCTGAATGAGACGAATTACACCACTAATTAGGATCATGGAAAAGATGATAATAGCGGTAGTAGCGTTTCTCGCAAAATTGGACGCTACAAAAACATCCGTAATGAGAGAAACAATACCAAGAACAAAAAGAATCACATGAAACGGGTTAATAAATGCCCGTCGCAATCGTTGCATCGTCGTATCATTTTTTCGCTCATTGAAGCTGTTCTTTCCATACTTCTCCCGCATCGACTCAATTTGCTCAATGGGCAGACCATCCGGAGATGCGCCAATGGCTCGATAGATTTCTGATGGCTCACAGTAAGCGTATTTTTTGATACGACTGTCAAATAGTGTTGCTTTTGACACGGGACAGTCCCTCCTTTATAAGTATAAATATTTTAACATATTGTTATGAAAATGTTATGTTTATATTCTTGCTTTTTTCATGCAATTTACTTTGATGTAGCATTATTCAGCTCAATCAAATCTGTCTCGTCAGGGTGAGAAAAAGCCTTAGCAACCATATATGACTAGTATAGACAATAAAAAATCTGCTATAAGGCTCTCTTTCCTCATACCAGATATTAATATTTTCTTCCTACTGCATACACGCCATGTACAGTAAGCACATGGGGTTCAGTTTACGTCCGCAAATAAAATTTCCGGATTACCAATCAGAGCGCGGGCAATTGCCACACGCTGCTGCTGCCCGCCGGATAACTCACGCGGAGTATGCCTGCGCCGGTCAGTCAGGCCTGTGACCTCCAAAATCCGTTCCAGCTGCTTTTTGCAGCTTCCCATCTTTTTGCCGTCCAATAGCAATGGCAGCATGATGCGGCTCATTTTTTCGTTCCCGGACACGGAAATGTCGGTGCCGTCCAAAAGGACGCGGCCACTGGTCGAAACATCCAGTCCCCCAAGAATATAAAGCAGCGTGCTTTTCCCGGAGCCTGATGGTCCCATGATTGACACAAATTCCCCCTGCATGACCTGTAATGAAATGTCTTTGAGCCCCTTTGTGGTGGTGGCGCCAAGACGAAAATCCTTTACAATATGTTTTCCCTCCACGGCAATATTGCCGATTCCTTGTTTCATTGAAAAAACTCCCTGTTTCTTATTCATTCATGCATCTCATGACCCGGCATGGTCATACAGGTAAGGATTGCATTATCTATAGGATTTCGAACGCCAGAATGATAGAAGCTATTTAAGAACGCCAAATCCAGAGTATCCTTTCCGACTGCCATCACGATTCCTTCCCCTTTACCGCTAATAACAGCTGTCGCCATAAAAGCTAAATTTTCAAGCTGGGATAAAGTTTTCTGGCTGTTATAACTGAGCGTATGGCAGTTTTTTCTAAAACAGCACTTTCACCCGTGATAGCTGCCTGAGAAATAAACAAATCTATAACCTTAGTCAAGGCCCGATTTAATCGGCGTATTACCGTATCATTTCTTCGCTCTGTGAAACTGTTTTCGCCGTATTTTTCCCGCATTGCCTCAACCTGTCTTTGAGATAACCCGTCCTTTGATACCCCAATCTCCCGATATATTTCTTCTGTATCACAGTATGCATATTTTTTGATACGGCTGTCAAATAATATTCTTGACACCAAACAATCCCTCCTTTACAATTATGTATATTATTTTATCATATCCCCTATTAAAAAACTTCTTCTAAATTCTTGCTTTTTTCTTGCTCTTGTAAATAGCCGGTCAATCGATACTGATATCGGCTTAGCTTGGAACATTATAATAAAAAACGAGGACAATCAATATGGACATTTGTGCAAAAACAATTTATAACTCCGCAAAACAAATCCAACCAGAAATGGTTTCTATTCGCAGAACACTACACAGGCATCCTGAAATCGGTACCTGCCTGCCAAATACTAAAGAGTTTGTTAAAAAACAGCTGTTTGAAATGGGGTATGAGCCGGTTGAAATCTGTGAAAGCGGCATAGTTGCTTCTATCAGCGGTGCAGCCCCGGGGCGCTGCATTCTGCTCCGTGCCGATATGGATGGATTGAATATAAGGGAAATGACAGAACTCGAATACAAATCCGAAAACGGGTATATGCATGCCTGCGGTCACGATATGCATACAGCAATGTTATTGGGAGCAGCTAGACTGCTTCGTAACTATCAGTCCAAAATAACAGGGACCATAAAACTGGTATTCCAACCGGATGAGGAAGGTTTTACCGGAGCCAAGGCAATGTTGAAAGCAGGAGTTTTGGAACAGCCGGTGCCCGAAGCCGGCATGGCTTTACATGTTCATTCCGGAACTCCCTCCGGCCTTATACCTGTCTCTTATACACATCTCCGAGCCCACGAGACATGCGCAGAT
>ERZ652156.491-NODE-491-length-12761-cov-6.84755_pt1 | contig 12761 bp, 10 predicted proteins | sample MGYA00514760_ERZ652156 | MGnify/ENA metagenome assembly ERZ652156
ACTGCAAAATAAGAAGAGGAAATGCAGCAGAATTATTTTCAGGGATACGGCACATTGCTATTAATATTTTGACGAATGATAAGGTATTCAAGGCAGGGTTAAGACGTAAGATGCGAAAAGCAGCCATGGACAGAAACTACCTGGCGTCAGTCCTTACGGGGAGCGGGCTTTCGTAATCTTGCCCTGGGCATTATTGTCGTATAAACGCTTTACCGGACACATGACATTCACAATGTGTGTTAATTTTACTGACATCTTTCAAAAGGAGCGTAATCATGCCGCACATCGACATTAAATGCTTTCCGCGTGAACTGGACGAACAACAAAAAGCAGCACTTGCTGCAGATATTACCGACGTTATTATTCGCCATCTGAACAGTAAAGATAGCTCGATAAGCATTGCTCTACAGCAGATTCAACCAGAATCTTGGCAAGCTATCTGGGATGCCGAAATCGCGCCCCAAATGGAGGCTTTGATAAAGAAACCTGGTTACAGCATGAATGCTTAACCCGCCGTAACACGCTTGCCGCTGGTAACAAACGTCCCAGCACCTAAATGATGCAACGTATTGAGCTTATCATCATCAAACTGCCAGCGGCCTTCGACAAATACCCGTGCGTCTGCCGTTGCTGATACCACCTCGCCAAACAGCGTGTCGTATTTTTGTTGCGCAGAAGTCGCAGGTAGCAGGCGGCACTCCATCCACGCCAGGCATTTCTCTTCAACAAGTGGCAAACCAAGCACCGGACCTTTCACCACCGGAATGCCATAGCAATTAAATTTATCTTCTTCACGACCCGACACGCTTCCCACTGCCCACGTCCAGTTAGTTGCTGCAACGCCCGGGATAACCATGCCAAACTTACCGTTACGTTCAATCAACTCCCTGGTCCATGTCGATTTATCTACCACAATCGCCACGCGTGGCGGTTCAAACTCCACCGGCATTGACCAGGCTGCAGCCATAATGTTACGCCGCTGGGATTGCTCATCGAAACTGGTGATCATGACAGTTGGGCCATGATTTAATAGACGGCTGGCATGGTGTAATTCTATGGGGATGAATCGGCTCATGGTATCGCCTCGCGAAGAAGGTTTTTTTAAGCGTAGTCCGTAACGCAATAAGTAACGAAATTAACGGGATTGGCGATTTGCAAACGTGATGCATGTCCGCGATCGCACAAAATAGCCGGTGCGGCGTCTATTCCAGGTTATAAGTTGAGAAAACCACTAAGGGAAACGCCTGATGACGCCCATTCTGAATCACTATTTTGCCCGTATTAACTGGTCGGGAGCTGCTGCGGTCAATATTGATACGCTTCGTGCATTGCACCTGAAACACAATTGCACCATTCCGTTTGAAAACCTTGACGTTTTGCTGCCGAGGGAAATACAGCTTGATGATCAATCGCTGGAAGAGAAACTGGTGATAGCCCGTCGTGGCGGTTACTGTTTTGAGCAGAATGGCGTGTTTGAGCGGGTGTTACGCGAGCTGGGGTTTAACGTTCGCAGCTTGTTAGGGCGCGTAGTGTTATCAAATCCGCCAGCATTACCGCCGCGCACCCATCGTTTGCTGTTGGTGGAACTGGAAGAGGAAAAATGGATTGCTGATGTCGGTTTCGGTGGGCAGACGCTAACCGCGCCGATTCGTTTAGTTTCCGATCTCGTGCAGACCACGCCACACGGAGAGTATCGGTTGTTGCAGGAGGGTGATGATTGGGTGTTGCAGTTTAATCATCATCAGCATTGGCAGTCGATGTACAGTTTTGATCTCTGCGAGCAGCAACAAAGCGATTATGTGATGGGCAATTTCTGGTCGGCGCACTGGCCGCAGTCGCATTTTCGCCATCATTTGCTGATGTGCCGCCATTTGCCGGACGGCGGCAAGCTGACACTGACCAATTTTCATTTTACCCATTATGAAAATGGGCACGCGGTGGAGCAGCGAAATCTACCGGATGTGGCGTCATTATATGCTGTGATGCAAGAACAGTTTGGTCTGGGCGTGGATGATGCGAAACATGGCTTTACCGTGGATGAGTTAGCGCTGGTGATGGCGGCGTTTGATACGCACCCGGAGGCGGGAAAATAATTTATGTCAGGTTGCCGGATGCGGCGTAAACGCCTTATCCGGCATACATTAGCCCGGTTGTAGACCTGACAGGCGAAGCGCATCAGACAACGGTTTCAGAGTTCAATTGCCCATTCGGCATGAAACAAAATCACCGCTGTGCCTGAAATGGTGACTTTTTCCGGTTGGTTATCACGAATTGTCACCGTCACTTCAATCATACCGTCACGCCCCAATGCGCGCCCCTGATGGCCTTTAACACGCAACACGTTGCCATCGTGGGCAATACATTGTGATGTACCAACCATGCACCCATCGGGCCATTGGCATTGCCAGTCACCGGATCTTCCACAATACCAATCGCAGGCGAGAACATGCGACCATCGGTTTCGTTTTTGCCTGGGCGGATCTGGAACGGGAAGAAACCATTGCAGCCAATCTTTTTGCTGATAGCGGTCAGCGCATTAAGGTCAGGCGAAAGGGCGTCGATATCCACTTCCGGTTTCAGTGGGATCATCACTTTTGAGTGTCCTGTTGTTGCCACCTGAATTGGCAAGCCTGGCAGAATATCGTCCTCAGTGAGATGAAGCGCGTTGATAATCGCCGCACGTGTTTCACCTTCCAGCGGTGGCTCAAAGCCCGGCGTACCTTGTTCCAGCGAAATACGATAACCATCGTGGTGCTTTTCGATAGTCACGCGATGTTTTCCTGCCAGCGATGTTTGCCAGACCGTGCAATTTCCTAAACCTAACACCTTCGCACGTACATAGTGCGCAGCTACTGTCGCGTGACCACAAATTGGCACTTCAACGGTTGGCGTAAAGTAGCGGATGCGCACATCGCTGTCGTCGCTGTGCAGCAGAAAAGCAGTTTCCGAATGACCTAATTCGCGGGCGATAAGCTGCATTTGCGCTTCGCTAAGATTATCGGCGGGGAAAACAACACCGGCAGAATTGCCGCGAAATGGTTGAGAGGTAAAAGCATCGACGTGGTAAACCTGCGGTTTCATTAACGTTCTCCTGTGACTGGAGAACTATCATAGCCTGCAAGTGGCCGGAGAGCGAAGGGCTATCCGGCCAGGGTGAAAATTATCGCCGCGAACGCACAATCTGATACCGACGAGTAAAGTACTCAAACGGCGCGCTCCACACATGCACCAGTCTAGTGAACGGGAAGAGCAGGAAGATGGTCATTCCCAACACCAGATGCAGGCGGAAAACGAACGCTACACCGTTAAGCATCTCTGACGATCCACCACGGAAAGTGACAATGCTTTGCGCCCAACCCACCAGCTTCATCATTTCGCTACCATCAGGATACTGTGCTGAAAACGGTATGGTGCTTAGCCCCAACAGACACTGGACCAGCAAAATGCTCATGATGATGATATCCGGCGTAGTGGAAGTGGCACGCACGCGCTGATTTGTCAGCCGGCGCCACAGCAGTCCTGCGCCACCAATCAACGTCAACACACCGCAAATGCCTCCGAGCACCATCGCCATTAGTTGTTTCGCTGCCACCGGCAAAAACCACGCGTACATCCAGTGCGGCGTTAACATGCCGAACAGGTGCCCGAAGAAAATCCCCAAAATGCCAATATGGAACAGATTCGACCATATCACCATCCCGCGTTTATCGAGCATTTGACTTGAGGAGGCGCGCCAGGTGTACTGCCCGTAGTCGTAGCGCAGCCAGCTGCCGAGGAAAAACACCGTCGCACAAATGTACGGGTAGATATCGTAAAAAAAGACGTTCAGATACTGAATCATTTCCCACCTCCCGCACTGATATCGACATACTGCGGCGCGACATCCTGGCTAAAGCGTCGCTGATATTGATTAAGCGGCGAGCTGTCACACGCCGTGGCGTTATCTTCAATAAACTTCACCTGTTCCTCTTCCCACACTGCATCAAGCGCCTGGCGGGTGTCATCGCGCTCTTCGCTGTTTACTTGTTTTGTGACACTGTCACTTGAAAGTGTACTTCCCGCCAGTTGCAGCAGAGCATCAAACAACGCGTACCACGGTGCCTCGCGTTGTTTTAAGCGACCGCCAAGCAGGGCGAGGATCGGCGCAACATTGAGCAATCCTTCTTTCGCCTGATCGTCAGGCAGTATGCTTAAATACTCCAGATACAGCGGTAGATAATCGGGCAGTTCCCGACAATCCAGCTGCAGGCCGACCTTTTCATACTCCGCCAGCAGGTCCACCATTGCCTGGCCGCGATCGCGGGACTCGGCATGAACATGTTCGAACAGCAGCAGCGACGTAGTGCGCCCGCGGTCAAACACTTCGCACCATTCGGCCTGTTTATCCAGCAGCGGCGCGTTAAGCAGGTTGTGGGTGAAATCCGTAAGCATCGGCGCGTCGCGGCGGATCAACGCCAGCGCGTCCTCCTTGCATTCCCACAACAGCTCGTCCGGATACTCCATCAACAGGCCGATCACTTTGAGGATCTGCATTATTCGCCCTCCGCTTTGTCGCGCACTTCGGTGATGTTGATGGCATCGATACGGCTACTGTTGAACAGGTTGAATTTGCTGTCCGAGCCGTGACAACCGTCGCCAAAGGTAAAACCGCAGCCGTTGCGTTCTGCGAAGGCATCGCCCGCCATTTCCCGATGGCTCGTCGGGATGACAAAACGATCTTCATAGTTGGCAATGGCGAGGTAACGATACATCTCTTCGACCTGGGCGACGCTCAGGCCTACTTCGTCGATGGCACGAGTATCAGTAACGCCTTCCACGGTTTGTGAACGCATATAGTGGCGCATCGCCATCATCCGTTTCAGCGCCCGCAGTACCGGACCGGTATCGCCGGCACTCAACATATTGGCGAGATATTGCACCGGAATACGCAGGCTTTCGATGGCGGGCAGCACGCCTTCGCTTTTCGGCAAACCGCCCGCATCTGCGTAGGACTGAATCGGCGACAGCGGAGGAACGTACCAGACCATCGGCAGGGTGCGATATTCAGGGTGCAGCGGTAGCGCCAGTTTCCAGTCCATCGCCATTTTGTAGACAGGCGAACGCTGGGCAGCTTCAATCACGTTTTGTGGAATACCTTGTTTCAGGGCTTCCTCGATCACTGAGGGATCGTGTGGATCGAGAAACACTTCGCACTGGCGCTCATAGAGGTCAACTTCGCGCTCGGTGCTTGCCGCTTCCTCAATGCGGTCGGCGTCGTAAAGCAGCACGCCCAGATACCGGATGCGACCCACGCAGGTTTCTGAGCACACGGTGGGTTGGCCTGACTCAATTCGCGGATAACAGAAGATACATTTTTCTGACTTGCCGCTTTTCCAGTTGAAGTAGATTTTTTTGTACGGACAACCGCTAATGCACAAACGCCAGCCACGGCATTTATCCTGGTCAATCAGCACAATGCCGTCTTCTTCGCGTTTGTAGATAGCGCCGCTTGGGCAGGTCGCCACGCAACTGGGATTGAGGCAGTGTTCGCACAGGCGCGGCAGGTACATCATGAAGGTGTTTTCAAACTGCCCGTACATCTCCTTTTGCATGGCCTCGAAGTTGCGGTCGCGGGCACGTTTTTCAAACTCGCCGCCCAGCAGTTCTTCCCAGTTTGGGCCCCAGATCACTTTGTCCATCCGTTTGCCGTCAATCAGTGAACGCGGGCGAGCAGTAGGGATATGTTTGCCTTCCGGTGCGCTATGCAAATGTTCGTAGTCGAAGGTGAAAGGTTCGTAGTAATCATCAATCTGCGGCACCACCGGGTTGGCGAAGATTTTGGTTATTACGCCCATCTTGTTGCCCAGACGCGGGCGTATCTTGCCATTCACATCACGCACCCAGCCGCCTTGCCACTCTTCCTGATCTTCCCAGTTTTTCGGATAACCAATGCCCGGTTTGGTTTCGACGTTGTTAAACCATGCGTACTCCATGCCTTCGCGCCCGGTCCAGACGTTTTTACAGGTCACCGAACAGGTATGGCAGCCGATACATTTGTCGAGGTTAAGCACCATGCCGACTTGTGAACGGATTTTCATTTTTTCGCCTCCTGTACCTGATCGCGACCTTCATCATCCAGCCAGTTAACGTTCTTCATCTTGCGGATCATGATGAACTCATCGCGGTTCGATCCGACGGTGCCGTAGTAGTTAAAGCCCCAGGCCAGCTGCGCGTAACCGCCAATCATATGCGTTGGTTTCGGGCAAACGCGGGTAACCGAGTTATGAATGCCGCCGCGCATGCCAGTTACTTCCGAACCAGGAATATTCATAATGCGTTCCTGGGCGTGATACATCATGGTCATGCCCGGCGGTACACGTTGGCTGACCACCGCGCGGGCAGTCAGCGCGCCGTTGGCGTTAAATACTTCCACCCAGTCGTTATCGACAATGGTCAGTTCTCGGGCATCGGTTTCGCTGATCCAGACAATCGGTCCACCGCGAGAGAGCGTCAGCATTAGCAGGTTTTCACTGTAGGTTGAGTGAATGCCCCATTTCTGGTGCGGCGTCAGGAAGTTAAGTGCTTTTTCCGGGAAGTCGTTTGGCGGTATCTGGCGCATCTCACTGACGCTACGGGTGTCGATAGGCGGGCGATAAGCCACCAGGCTTTCACCAAAAGCACGCATCCACGGATGATCCTGATAGAGCTGCTGGCGTCCCGACAGCGTGCGCCACGGAATTAACTCATGAACGTTGGTGTATCCCGCGTTATAGGATACGTGATCGCTTTCCAGACCGGACCATGTGGGGCTGGAGATAATTTTACGCGGCTGCGCCTGAATATCGCGAAAGCGAATCTTCTCGTCCTCTTTGTGCAGCGCCAGATGGGTATGTTCACGCCCGGTGATCTCGCCCAGCGCCTGCCACGCTTTGACTGCAACATGACCGTTGGTTTCCGGTGCCAGTGCCAGAATCACTTCTGAAGCGTCAATGGCGGTGTCAATCAGCGGACGCCCCTGTGCCGGGCCATCACGCTTGGTGTAATTGAGTTTGCCGAGGAAATCGATTTCATCCTGGGTATTCCACGAAATCCCTTTACCGCCATTGCCAAGTTTGTCCATCAATGGCCCGAGCGAGGTAAAGCGTTCATACGTAGCAGGGTAGTCGCGCTCCACCGCCACAATATTCGGCGCGGTTTTACCTGGAATCAGATCGCATTCGCCTTTGCGCCAGTCGAGCACTTCACACGGCTGTGAGAGCTCTGCCGGAGAGTCGTGCAGCAGTGGTTGTAATACCACATCGGTTTCTTTGCCAAGATGACCCACGCACACTTGCGAAAATGCTTTGGCAATACCTTTGTAGATTTCCCAGTCGCTGCGTGACTCCCAGGCCGGATCGACCGCCGCAGAAAGCGGATGAATAAACGGATGCATATCCGAGGTGTTCATATCGTCTTTTTCATACCAGGTGGCGGTGGGCAGAACGATATCGGAGAACAGGCAGGTACTGGACATGCGGAAGTCGAGCGTCACCAGCAGGTCGAGCTTGCCTTCAATCGCCGCAGTTTGCCACTCGACTTCTTCCGGTTTGATCCCGTCGCTGGCACCGAGTTCCTTGCCCTGAATCCCGCTTTCGGTCCCCAGCAGATACTTCTGCATATACTCGTGGCCTTTGCCGGAGGAGCCAAGCAGGTTAGAACGCCAGACAAACAAATTACGCGGATGATTGCTGCCGCTATCTGGTTGTTCGCAGGCCATACGCAACTCGCCCGATTTCAGCGCCTGGGCGGTAAATTCTGTGGGGGATAATCCGGCCTTGTCGGCTTCAGCTTTAATCCCGAGCGGGTTACGCCCCAGCTGCGGCGCAGAAGGTAGCCAGCCCATACGTTCGGCGCGAACGTTGAAATCAATCAGATGACCGCTGTACTTACTGGCATCGGCGAGCGGTGAAAGTAACTCCTGCGCAGAGACTTTTTCATAGCGCCATTGGCTGGAATGATTGTAGAAAAACGAGGTACTGTTCATCTGGCGCGGTGGGCGGTTCCAGTCGAGCGCAAAGGCCAGCGGCAACCAGCCGGTTTGTGGGCGCAGTTTTTCCTGACCGACATAATGCGCCCAGCCGCCGCCGCTTTGCCCGACACAACCGCAGAAGATCAGCATATTGATCATCCCACGGTAGTTCATATCCATGTGATACCAGTGGTTGACGCCAGCACCGAGGATAATCATTGAGCGCCCATGCGTTTTATGGGCAGTATCGGCAAATTCACGAGCGATGGTTTCAATATACTGGCGCGGCACGCCGGTAATTTGCTCACCCCAGGCTGGGTTGTACGGTTTGATTTCAGCGTAATCTTTCGCACTGTTTTCATCTTCCAGCCCGCGATCGAGGCCGTAATTCGCCAGTACCAAATCATAAACGCTGACCACCGGACAGGTGTTGCCATCGACTAACGTCAGGTTTTTAACGGGCAATTGGCGCACCAGCACCGGATTGTGTTTTACGCTGCGAAAATGCGGATTTTCAATGCCGCCAAAGTAGGGGAAGGCCACGCCTGCAACAGCGTCATGTTGACCGAGCAGGGTTAACGACAATTCGGTTTCCGTACCGGCGGCAATGGATTCCAGATTCCATTTGCCTTTTTCTCCCCAGCGGAAACCAATCGAACCGTTCGGCACTACCAATTCACCTGCGGTATTAACTGCTACGGTTTTCCACTGCGGATTGTTGCTTTCGCCCAGTCCATCCACCAGGTCAGATGCGCGGATCATGCGCCCGGGAACGTAGCTACCATCGTCGCGAGGCTCCAGCATTACCAGCATCGGCATGTCGCTGTAGCGGCGGCAGTAGTTGATAAAGTAGTCGCTGGGATTATCGAGATGAAACTCTTTTAAAATCACATGGCCCATTGCCATCGCCAGGGCGCTATCAGTGCCTTGTTTCGGTGCCAGCCACTGGTCGCACAATTTGGCCACTTCAGAGTAGTCAGGGGTAATGGCGATGGTTTTAGTGCCTTTGTAGCGTACTTCGGTAAAGAAGTGGGCGTCCGGCGTACGTGTCTGCGGTACGTTAGACCCCCAGGCGATGATGTAGCTGGAGTTATACCAGTCGGCAGATTCCGGTACGTCGGTTTGCTCGCCCCAGGTCATCGGCGAGGCGGGCGGCAGGTCGCAATACCAGTCGTAGAAACTTAAACAGGTGCCGCCAAGCAGCGACAGATAACGCGTTCCGGCGGCGTAAGAAACCATCGACATCGCCGGGATCGGCGAGAAACCGGCAACGCGATCCGGGCCGTAGGTTTTGATGGTCCAGACGTTAGCGGCGGCAATCAGCTGGTTTAGTTCCTGCCAGTTGGAGCGGATAAACCCGCCGCGCCCACGCACTTGTTTGTAGCTCAGGCACTTTTGCGGATCGTTCATAATCGATGCCCACGCCAGTACCGGATCGCTGTGTTGCTTGAGGGCTTCGCGCCACAGTTCAATCAGTCGTTTACGAATGAGCGGGTATTTCAGGCGGTTAGCGCTGTAAAGATACCAGGAGTAACTTGCGCCACGCGGGCAGCCGCGAGGTTCATGATTGGGCAGGTCAGGGCGAGTGCGCGGGTAGTCGGTCTGTTGGATTTCCCAGGTCACCAGACCATTTTTAACGTAGATTTTCCAGCTACAGGAGCCTGTACAGTTAACACCGTGGGTGGAACGCACGATTTTGTCGAACTGCCAACGCTGGCGATAGCTGTCCTCCCAGTCGCGGTTGCTATGCATCACCTGTCCGTGACCATCGGCAAAGGTTTCGCCCTTTTGTTTGAAGTAGCGAAAGCGATCCAAAAGTTTACTCATGACATGACTCCTGCTCCAGGAATGAATTGGGATCTGATGCCTTGTCGGATGCGACACGGTTGTACATCAGGCATCGATCTCTTATTTTTGGCTGAACTTCCGCCGACCATAAACCAGCCAGGTCAGCAGCACACAAACGATGTAGAAGATTAAAAACACTTTCATCGCGCCGACCGGAGAGCCGGTCATATTGAGCGACATGCCAAACGCCTGCGGAATAAAAAAGCCGCCCACTGCGCCAATGGCTGAGATAAAGCCCAGAGCCGCCGCCGTTTCGGTGACGGCTTCTTTCTGAGCTTGCTCATCACTACCGCCTTTGATCTTTACCCGATAAATGGTTATCTGGCGAAAGATGACGGCGATCATCTGGAAAGTAGAACCACTTCCCAGACCCGCAGTCAGAAACAGCCCCATAAATACGGCGTAAAAGGCGATGAAATTACCGGAGCCTGTGCCCGGTAAGGTAAGGGACAGCAGGGCACTGAAAATCGCCATAAAAATAAAGTTGATCAACGTCACCCGCACGCCGCCGAACTTATCGGAAATAGCACCACCAACCGACCGCGCGATGGCACCGATAAATGGGCCAAAGAACGCCAGGCGCAGAATATTCACATCCGGGAACTGGGTTTTTGCCAGCATGGCAAAACCCGCAGAAAAACCGATAAACGAACCGAAGGTGGCAAGGTAAAGCAGGCTCAGCAGCCAGAGATGCAGGCGTTGTAAGACAGGGAGCTGGTCGGCAATTGAGGCGCGTGAACTGGCGATATCATTCATCCCTGACCATGCGGCGATCGTGGCAATCGCCAGTAGCGGTACCCAAATCCATGCGGCATTCGCCAGCGACATCACCGAACCGTCGGCCTGCGGTACGCCATTGACGCCGAGAAAGGCAAATACAGGTACAAAAATGACCAGCGGTGCAACCAGCTGCATTACACTTACACCTAAGTTTCCTAATCCGCCATTAATCCCAAGAGCGCTCCCTTGTTTGGCTTTTGGAAAGAAGAAACTGATATTGCCCATGCTCGAAGCAAAGTTTGCACCTGCAAAACCGCATAGCAAAGCGATAACGATAAATATCCCAAAAGGAGTATTCGGATTTTGCACGGCAATTCCGAGCCAGACGCAAGGAATAATCAGGATTGCAGTACTAAAAACCGTCCATCGGCGTCCACCGAATATAGGCACCATAAAGGAGTAGGGAACACGCAATAATGCGCCAGAAACGGAGGGTAATGCGGTTAATAAAAAGAGTTGATCGGTAGTAAAATTAAAACCGATTTTATTGAGATTAACGGTAACTGCGCTAAATAGCATCCAGACACAGAAGGCAAGAAGTAGACAACTGACTGATATCCAGAGATTTCTTCGAGCAATATGTTTTCCTTTATTTTCCCAGAAGGCCGGATTTTCTGGTTTCCAGTCGCGCAAAAGATAACGACTATTTTTCTCATTTTGCAGTGCCATATTGTTCCTCACATGCACACATTGGTAATGAAAAAAAGACAAAACACGAGGTAAGGCGCAATAGCCAGTTATTAGAATTAAGGATGAATTGGGTGAAGTGCTGATTGAAAGAATAGATAAGAAAGCGTAACCGCGGGGGCAGAATGGGGATTAAGTAGCCAGATATGTGTTACTAAATGTAACTAACAAGCTAACCTTCAAACGGGGTTAATCTTTGAACGTATGTCATGTTTCAACCCTTCAGATCGTGAATCTAAAGGGTTACATATTAACTATATTATCAACAAGACCAGACACTTATAGAATTAGTGATGATTTATTCACTAAAAAGGCCATGAACTGGAGGAAAACGATCTGTCCAGAAGGTCTATCGGTTCCTCTCTTATTGCCTGATTGTAATAATCGTTATTACAGTAAGTATTGTTTATTTCATCTAAGGTCATGTTTTTAACTTTTATATTCCTCTGGTTTACAACTTCCTCTGTCTTGTAAGTGTGTATATTATATGGGGTATATGCTTTTTTAATAGGATAGTGAAACAATTCGTTATCCACATCTATTCCGTCAGAGTGAACTTCAAATGCACCAGGCGAAAGAATTGCCAGGCCAGTATTAAGCTTAAGTGCTGGGGAAAACAAATTAAATAACATGAGCTGCATAGTAGGGCAATTGTTCTTCCCAGAAACATTTAAAAAATTTAAGTTTTGCTCTGTTTTATTATGGGGAATAAAGTTCCAATATCGGATGTATTATTAGTATCAATGTGGGTTATTTTATTATTGTCCAGTCTTAAACTTTTGATAGATGGAAGATAAGTCAGGAAATCAAGATTTATATATTTCAACTGGTTGTTAGCAGCGTTTAATGTCTGAACATTGCAGAAGTTGCTATAGAATATTTTAATTTCAGAAAGCAAATTGTTGTTAATAAGTAACGTATTCAAGTTGGGAAATAAGTCATTGTGTAAACTTGTTAGTTTATTATGGGATAGATCCAGCAGTAAGAGTTCATTTTTATTACCTGCAACAATATCAGTTAATTGATTATGGCTGAGATTCAGGTATTGCAGCCATTCGCAAGATTCTAATTGCACAAACTCTAGTTGATTATGTGCCGCACTAAAATAAGTAACTGATGAAAGCCTATCTATATCAATATTTCTGAGAGCATTATTATTCATAGATATATGTGTAATACTTACATTTCTGCCTTGAGGAAAATTTATTGACTCAAGAGCATTACTATTCAGACTTAGCTTTACGAGTCTATCGTAGTTGGTTGCATCAAAATGTGTGAGTTGGTTATTATCAAGATTGATAGATGTGAAGTTTTGCAGCCCTGGTGGTTGAGTGGTTAAATTAAGTCCTGATAAATCAATGGTCACTTCATTAGTGTCATCAATTATATTTCTTACTGCAGTCCGGTGATGCTGCCAACTTACTGATTTAGTGTATGATGGTGTTTTTGAGGTGCTCCA
>ERZ652156.498-NODE-498-length-12678-cov-13.2388_pt1 | contig 12678 bp, 11 predicted proteins | sample MGYA00514760_ERZ652156 | MGnify/ENA metagenome assembly ERZ652156
GGAATGGTCCAGGGAAGGAATAAAAGGCTGCGGAACAGCTTTCTTCCCTTCAGGCTCCTGCTGTTTAGCAAAAGCGCCACGCCCAGCCCGATAAAAAACTGGGATACAACCGTACCGCACACATAGATAAGGGTCCGCCCAAAGGTGCGGATGAATTCAGCGTCCTTGAACACTGCCCTGTAGTTGGCAAAATTGTTCCACGTTATGTTATTCATGTCCAACAGGTTGTAGTGATAAAAACTCATTCCAATCACAACAAACACAGGTATGATGATGGTCACCATAAGCATTGCCACCGCAGGCACCAGAAGCATCACCATAAACCAGTTGACTTTTTTCTTTGTTCCCATGCTAGCCCTCCCATTGATAAAAGCGGAGCGGATGCAGGATGATCTGCAGCCGCTCCTGATTCAGACTGATACTTCCCTGACTTCTGGATTATTTTTCTGCGCGCAGTGCTTTTACTGCATGCGCTTATTGTCCATACATCTCCCTGATGGTAGCATTGGTCTCCTCCAGCACGGTTGTAATGTCCTCATTGTTCACAACAATACGCTCGATGGCCTTTGTCACCTCATTCATGGCATTGTCAAACATTGCATTGGTTGCCGGAAGGGGGCTGGCTGTTTCGGACTGCTTGTTAAATACTTCCATGAAGTAGTCCTCATTCATCTCAGGCAGGGTGGCTATGGATTTCCTTGCAGAGAGGACCGCATTGGATTTGTGGTATTTTAACATTGCATCCTTGCCGATGAGGTATTCTATCAGCCGGACCGCTGCTTCCTTGTGCTCTGATTTCTCAAACACAGCCAGCTGATGCTCCGTATAAACAGTCTCGCTTCTTCCTGTTTCTCCTGCCGGAATGATGGCAATGCCCATCTTCTTATCAAATTCCTCGCCGATGCCGCTGCTGGCGCGGAATGCGCCGCGGCCCATGTCGCCGTCAAATATGATGCCGATCTGCCCGGATGCAAACAGTCCGCGCAAATCCTTGATTTCCAGTCCGGCCGGAATCACCTTGGCGTCTACCAGATCCTTGGTCCAGGTAAGGGCTGCCACATTGCCTTCATTGTTCAGGTCCACATTACCGTCCCCATCCACAAAATGTCCGCCAAAGGCATAGAATATACCGTTAAAAACAGTTCCGGTGTGGGCCACCTTTCCGGTGGGAAGTCCCAGGCCATAGATGGTATTGCCGGAATCATCCTTGCCCAGGGCCGCCACTGCCTTGGCTGCCTCTGTCATCTCATCCCAGGTTGCCGGCGCCTTCTCCGGATCCAGGCCTGCCTTGGTAAATAAATCCTTGTTGTAATACATGGCAATCGGATGGGGCGCCCATGATAATGCCTTTACCTTGCCGCCATACGTGGTGCCGGACAGATAACCTGGGTAGATGTCATCCAGCACATCCTTGGAAGCCAGGGAATCCAGTTCTGCCAGGATACCTGCCCCGTTAAACGCGCTCATCATCTGTGAATTGCCCATGATCACATCCGCCGCATTGCCCGATGTACCTGCTATCAGGACCTGGTCCTTGTACTGGTTGAATGGGATTGCCTGGGACTCAACCTTGATGTCCGGATTGGCAGCCATGAAATCATCCAGCAGTTCCTTAAAGATTGCCGATGTCGCCTCCTCTGCCTCCAGCCAGTTGCTGATGGTAATTGTAACCTGTTCTCCCGAAGCAGCCTCTGCTGCCGCGGGTTCTGCCGCCGCCTCTGTCTTGGCTGCCTCTGTTTTAGCAGCCTCAGTGGGCGCGGCTGTGGTGGACGTCTGCCCGCCTCCACATCCGCTGAGGGCCAATCCCCCAACCATCAGTGCCGACATCATGATTGCAAGTGTTTTTTTCATAAGAAACCTCCTCTTCTCTGCAGCAGTCAGTGCTGCGGTTTATATAACCCCGTTTCATATACTGTAATTAGATTATAAACAAAGTCCCTCCAAAGTTGAAGGGACATAAAATTTGGTTTTAGTGCTATTTTTATAGTTTGTGTTGATAATATGTTATTTTTTTGTCTAAATCAACGGTCTGCATTGGGCGTGGTTCCAAATTTTTCCTTATAAATCCTTGTAAAATGCTTCGTGCTCCCATATCCCACCATCTCCGCAATGGCTCCAATCTTAAGGTCCGTGTTAAGGATCAGCTTGCGCGCCTTTTCCATGCGCAGGTCCGTCACATAATCAATGTATTTCTTTCCGGTCTGTTTCTTAAACAGCGTGGAAAAATAAGCCGTGTTCATATGGACTGCCTGGCTCACCTCCTCCAGGCTGATGCTCCTGTAGAAATTATGCTCTATGTACTGGATTGCCTTGCCAATGCTTCCCCCGTCTTCTGCCGCCTCCTCCTTTTCACCGTCCTCTGTCCGCATGGTTTCTGCCTTCATGTCCAGAAGACGCTCCAGGCAGGCCGCTACCTCAAACCGGTTCAGGGGCTTTAGGATATATTCCCGCACCCCGCACCGGATGGCTGTCCTGGCATATTCAAAATCCCGGTACGCGCTGATAATCACATAGCTGCACTGCGCCCCGTCGGCCTGGGCCTTCTCAATCATTGCAAGCCCGTCCATCACCGGCATACGGATATCTGTAATCACCACATGGGGATTCCACATTGCAATGGCTTTATAGCCCTCCAGCCCATTGTCGCACTCCTGCACCTGCACGTCCCTGCAGACGCCCTCCACGATTTTACAGATACCTTTGCGGATTAAATCCTCATCTTCACAAACCAGAACCCGTTTCATGTTCCCCATCCCCCTTTTCCAATGGAATCCTCAGCGACACGATGGTGCCTGTCCCTGCGCCGGAACGCAGGGTCACCCGGCTTTTCTCCCCGAACAGCAACCTAAGCCTCCTGCTTAAATTGCGCAGGGCATAACAGTCCATGGTATTCTCCTGGCAGTCCGGGTCCAGCAGGAACCGCACCCTGGCCAGCCGCTCATGGGAAACCGTGGCCCCGTCATTGAATATGCGAAGCTCCAGGAAACCCCTGCGCCTGCATATGGACACCAGGATCTGTTTGTGGTTGGGCGTGTCCTCAAACCCATGCCGGAAGGCGTTTTCCACCAGGGGCTGTATGGTGAGCCTGGGCAGCTTTTCCTCAAGACACGCCTCCTCCACCTGGTACTCCATCTGAAACCGGTCCGGGAAACGGATTTTCTGGATCGTCACATAATTCCTTACATTCTCCAGTTCCTCCCGGACCGTCACCAACGGGGACGGCTCCATGGAATAGCGCATCATCAGTGAAAATGCCTGTGTCATATCCACAATCTCATAGTGGTCCTTTACCAGGGCCATCATGGAAATACTCTCCAGTGTATTGTAAACAAAGTGCGGATTAATCTGGCTCTGAAGGGCGCGCAGGGTTGCCTGCTGGCTCTCAATCTTCACCAGGTATTCATTCTCAATCAGCTGTTTCATGTCCCTGGCCATGGTATTGAAGCTGCGGGCAAGCTCTCCAATCTCATCCTTCAGCCCGTCCTTAACCTCCACCTCCAGGTCCCCGGCAGCAATCCGCCTGGTTGCTTCCCCCAGCCGTATGATCCTTCCGGCCACCCAGTCGGCCAGCATCTTATCCATCAGATAAATCAGGATTATCAGCACTGCCATGCCTGCCATGAAGTAAATAAAAGCAGCCGTATACCCCTGCCGCAGTTCCTTCATCTGAAGCCTGTACTCCACCTGGCTGTCAAGCATCCTGGAGTAGGAATACAGGGATACATAATGCCCTTCCTTCCCCTCATTTGCCGGGATGATCCGGTTCCCCTCAAATACAATGGAGTCCCCGTCCCCTGCGGCCAGTTCATAAAAAGGCTGAACCATTGCCTGTTTGTCCAGCTCCATATAGACCAGCCCCAGCACCCCGCCGTTGCGCACGCTGATGATATTGGAGGCCAGGATCCATACCGGTCTCTGGTCCTGCACGGAAATCCCTTCTGTCTGCGCAAAGGATTCCTTTCCAGCCAGCAGATCCTCAAACCAGGGCTCCCCGCCGTATATCCTGGACAGCGGCTGGTCCGAAAAATCCCTGGAATATGTCCTGTCCGCTTCCTTGATATAGATGGATATGGCCGCGGTCCTTCTGCCCACCGTGGACACATTGGCAAGGCGGTTCCTTAAGAAATCCCTTAAATCAAGCTGCTCTTTATAGGTTCCGGACACATAATTATCAATGGCTGTCTGCATATTCATGTCCGTAACCATGAACGCCAGGCTTTCCTGGGCCTGGTTAAAATATCCGTCCATCTCCTCCACCGTCTTATCTAACAGCAGCTGCGCCTGACGCCTGGCGCTTTCCGCGCCGGTATTGACAAACACAAAGAAAACCACTGCAAATATTACCACAATCGGCACAATGGCCACCAGCCATGTGGACAGTATCAACTTCTTACGGATGGGCGCGTTTTTAAATGCCCCCAGCCCCAAAAGCTGTTTCATGCTTCCCATCCCCCTCTTTTGCCCCCAACATCAAACACAGCCTAAACCTGAGTCATGGATTGGATTTGATATACTTCTTCGTGAACTCCAGGAATCTGGCCGCATCGTGGAACATGTGCTGGTTCTTTTTCCAGACCAGGCCGATCCGGATATGCAGCGGGTCCTCCAGGGATATCCCCCTGATATCCGGCACGGTCTGCGCAATATCCCTGAACATGAATCCTCCGGCAATCCCATCGGAAATAAACTCCTTAATCGTATAAAACTGGCTGGAATAATGCAGGATATTTGGACGGAGTCCTTCTTTCCCAAACCGCTCTTTTATGACCTCATTCTGATAAAACCCATCATTAAACATGATCAGCGGCTCCTCTTTTATCTCTTTGATTGACACGGTCCCCCGGTTTGCCAGGGGATGGTTTTTGGATACGCAGAACACGGTTTCCGTATCCGTCATCCTTAAGATATTATAAGCGTCCTCCGACAGCTGGTTGGTAGGCAGGATAGCAAAATCAAGGACGCTGTCATCCAGCATTTCCAGAAGGTACCGGCTTCCTCCTTCCCTGGAATTAAGCATGACCTCCGGGAATGTCTTCCTGAATTCCTTATACATTTTAGGAAACAGGAAGGTTCCGATCATAGGCGGGATCCCCAGGTTAATCCGCTTTCTCTGATTCCCCATGTCGCACATCATCTGGTTCAGCTCATCTGCCTGTTCCAGCAGCACCGTGGCCCTTTCATAAAAATACGTGCCTTCCCTGGTTATCTCAAACCCCTTGTTGTTCCTTTGAAGAAGCAGAATCCCAAACTCATTTTCCAGTTCCCTGATTGCCATGGAGATAGAAGGCTGGGAGACATGAAGCTCTGCCGCAGCCCTTGTTATGTTGCCGTTTCTGCAGGCCGCGCAGAAATATTGTAATTGGTGCAGTTTCATAGACTCCTCCTCCCGGTCAGGATACAGCCGCGCCGGCAAACCCTCCATTGTGGGTTTCCTTGGCCCGGTACAGGGCGGCATCTGCCAGTTTAGCCAGTTCCGTATAGCTGTCGCCTCCATGTGCGATCACAGCGCCTGCGGATAATGTTATGGGCGGGATATTCCTCCTGGCCGCCTCTTCCGACAGGGTATGGTTGATATCCTCCACAATCCGCGCTGCAACCGAATAGTCATTTGTATTAGCCACAAATATGGAAAACTCATCCCCATGGAGCCGGGACGCCAAATCGATTGTCCTAATCCGCCCGATTATCATCTGGGCCGATAGTTTAATCACCTCATCACCGGCCAGATGCCCGTAATTATCATTAATCGCTTTAAAATGGTCGCCGTCCAGCATGATGAGGATCCCGCTTTGACCTGTTTCCATGGATTCAATGCATTTTGATACATTTTCACGGAATGACTTGAAATTCATCAGGCCTGTCAGGTCATCAACCGCGGCAGCCCTCTGGGCCGCGTGCAGGGCAAGTTCCAGCCGCTTCTGCATCTGTCCCAGTTCCACATAAGCCGCGCGCAGTTCCCTGTTCTTCTGTTCCTTGCCCACACGCCCCGCCCCGTAGATCAGCAGCAGTTCCAGGAGCAGGAACGGGACAAGCCAGACCTGTACCGTGGCCTTCAGCATGGACCATACCGGCACCAGCAGGATCACATGGTACATGTCCCCGTGACGCAGGTAACCATAGTAATCCGTATCCCCAAGTTTTACACGCAGCGCCGTGCCCTCCTGCTCCAAAAGCCTTGGCAGGCCGCTGTTAAAGCTTTCGCAAAAGACCTGGAAGGAAGAGGCCGAACGAATCTGCCCATCCATCTTCTCCCGCTGCTCCCCGGTCAGCTCCAGGGAAGCTTCAATGGAGGCAGCCAGTGCGGACTCCGCCTCCTTTGGGGACGTATAAAGGTTACCTCCCAGATAATCCTCATTCATGCTTCCGATGATCGTGCCGTTATTATCAAACAGCAGCATCTGTTCCCCGTCATATGCCTTCATTGAGGACACCAGCTTCTGTATATCCCCCATGCGTATATCGTAGGCAAACACGGTTTCCCCATCCGGCTGCAGCTGGGAAATGGTGGAAAGTATGTAGTTATTTGCATAACTCATATAAGGCGGCGTGAACACAATCTGCCCATTTCCCTTTACCGCGTCCGTATACCACGGACGTGATGTGGCCGCATACCCCGTATCCTCATACTCCGAATACGGTGTATCCCAGCTGTATAGGTACCGTCCTTTGTAATACATATAAAGCCCGTCAAATGTATCCCCCTCTATCTCCAGCATCCGGGAATCAATCTTCTTCAGATAATCCCAGATTTCATCCGGATCCGGATGTTCCTCAATCTCACGTGCCATGATATGGGCAAACAGCTGAAAGGAGTGTATGTAGTTCCCCATCACGTCCTCCACCCCATCCATGGAAGCTTCTGCATGCCCCGTCATGGCGGCATCCACAAATCCGGCCTCCCTTTTGCCCAGTATCAGAACAGCCAATACATTTACCAGAAGAAAAAAAATTGTATAATAAAACCTTCTATACCACTTTTTATTCTTTTGCATCCCCATATCCCCATTGGTTCCACTTTCAGCATTTTTCTGTTATTATATCATAAATCATCTCTTTTCGGCTATCTTTCAATCATTCAGCCAAACCGGTTCCATTGGCAGGCCGATGGCAGGGATAGCGTCCTATAAACTAAGAATAAAGAACAGATTATAGATATCCAGTATTCCATATCCCCAAATCGGATTTGGATACCTGACACTTGTATTGCTGCGGTTGGCCCCGCGGACAATCAGACGGTTTATCTCGTACCCTGTACCAATCAGGATTCCATGTCCGTAAAGCGCAAGATGCGGATTATTCTGAATAACCGTAACACCAGACTTTTCCAGGCCCGCCTCGGACATTAAGGTAAACAGTCCCGGATAACTGTAGTACAGGTGCTCTTTGCCCAAATCACAGTAATCCATACTGCCTGGAATCACCCTGCCTTCAGCAGCCACCTTACAATTTGCCGCTGTGCTTTCTCAGTATAGTAAAACACATCATACTCATTGCCTTTTTCACTGAGCCGTTTTTCCGCCTCAATCCCAAAGTCCTCCCCCTGCCCGGTGAGCCGCTTCCTGGGGGTGCCATTGAGGAACCACACCTCAAAATTCCCGGAGTCTGTCAGCCACTGTTCCACGGATTTTATGGTCAGACGCTTCATTGCGTCCTCATCCCTCAGGTCGTTTATCTGGCCGATAAAATCACTGAGCGTTACCTTCTCCGAGTAATGAACCTGGTCTGCCAGTTCTTCTGTCATGATAAATTCCGTCTTGGAATTCTTGGTCTTTTTCTTTTTTTCCGGAATGTCCAGTGTACCGGCGGTGTCATTTACCGGAATGATGGCATCATCCAAATCCGATGTCTCCCAGGCAGCCATGGCCGTCTCCAGGTTCCAGTCGTCAAATCCATCGCTGTCACTGCTGAAATATAAATCATCCCCATCATAACAGGAATCATCCAAATTGGCTTCCTCCGCCTCCGGCCCTCCTGCGGCTGCTGTTACACAGTCCAGGAATCTCCCGCCGTATTTATCAAACTTAAATTCCCCAACCCCGGACACGGTCAGCATCTCTGCTTTTGTCCTTGGCTTCACCATGCACATGGAAACCAGCGTCTTATCGGAAAACACAATATAGGGCGGAACATTCTCTTCCTTTGCAATCTCTGTTCGCAGCGCCCGCAGCTTCTCAAATAAGCCCTCGTCCGTTTCAGACAGGGAAACACCCGGAACCCTGCCTTTCTTCCCCTTCTTCTCACTCTTCATCCTGGCCGGATGCTCCTGTTCCCTGGCCATCTTCATGGTCACCACCGCGCCTTCCTGCTGCACATCCCCGGACTTCCCGGTCAGCCGTACAATGGCATACCCGTCATTTGTTGAGGTAAGATAACGATACCTTTTTTGCAGAGGGTGTTATCTTACCTCTTTTTGATGTATGTTAGATAGCATAACTCTTTACGTCGGCTCCTATCTGTCTGAAATAGGAGATACTTTCGGTAGGCTTGTCACCTGTATCAACTCTGCCGACAAAGCTATAAAAGATTTCGATTTTGCGGGTGTTCGTTTCCTTATCCAGTTCGTGAATAAGAATACGGTCAATAAATTCATGGACGTTTTCGTAGGTCAGTTCTTCAATCGCTGTGTATCTGCGTACCAGTGCGACAAACCTTTTTACGTCCGCGCTGCGCTCGGTGGCGTTGTCGATTTCCTGTGACAGCTCCGCAATCCTCCGGGTCAGCGTCTTTTTTTCTTCATCATAGCCGGAAGTCAGAAAAGCAAATTGTTCATCTGAAAGTTTCCCTAAAGCGTTGTCCTCGTAGAGCTTGCGGAATAAGATGTTCAGCTCGTTAATACGGTTCTGCGCCTTGTCAAGCTCTTTCCGCTGCTGTGTCAGCGTCTTTTGTACTGCCTTTGCGCTGCACTCGTTGGCTGTTTCGATAAACTCCTGTTCATGCTCTTTCACATAAGACGTTACTCGCTGCAAGTCTGCAAGGACAAGTTCTTTCAATACGCTTTTGCGGATATAATGCGTAGTGCAGAGCATATCATTTCTTGCCCGGTTGCGGTAGTTGCCGCAAGTGTAGGCGTGTTTCCGTTCAAGCGTCCCGGCTCCGCGTACTGCATACATTTTGTAGCCGCAGTCCCCGCAAAAGAGCAGCCCGGAAAACAGGTCAATTTCATCAACCTTTGTCGGGCGTTGCCGGGTGGCAATCCGCTTCTGTGCAAGTTCAAAGGTTTCTTCATCAATCAAAGGTTCGTGAGTGTTGGGGAAGAAATACCTTTTTTCCTCCGGGTTCTTTTTCGTCTTTTTCGACTTATAAGATACCTTGTAGGTTTTCCCGGTTATGGTATGCCCTAAATATTCTTTCCTTGTCAGAATGTCGTACAGCGTCTTATCCGGCCAGTTGTACCATGCGTTGAGCTGTGGGCGGGGGTGGCGTTTGCTCCCTGTCCTGCGGTAGCGCAGTTCCCCGACGGTCAGTATTTCATTGTCCCGCAGCCAGTTCTGGATTTCACACATACGGTCGCCCCGTACATACATTGCAAAAATCTGTTTTACGACGTGCGCCGTTTCCGGGTCGGGTATCAGATGATTGCGGTTATCCGGGTCGATAAGGTAGCCGTAAGGAGCTTCGCCGTTGACGCGCTCGCCTTTCTGCGCCTTTGCCTGTTTGACAGCCCGGATTTTCTTTGAGGTGTCGCGGGCGTAAAACTCGTTGAACCAGTTCCGCAGAGGGGTAAACTCGTTATCTTCCCTTGCTGTGTCTACACCGTCGTTAATGGCAATGTAGCGCACTTCATATTCGGGAAAGACAATCTCTATCAGCTCCCCGGTTTTCAGATAATTACGTCCCAGACGGGAAAGGTCTTTTGTTATGACGGTCGCCACGTTCCCGGCTTCAACCTCATGCAGCATGGCTTGAAGCCCCTCACGCTCAAAGCTCACGCCGGAAAATCCGTCGTCTACGAAAAAGCGCGTGTTGAAAAAGTGGTGTTCGTCAGCATACTTTTGTAAAATCAGTTTTTGGTTCTGTATGCTCTCGCTTTCCCCGGCTTGCATATCTTCCTGGCTCAATCTGCAATATAAAGCGGTAATCTTGTCTGTCTGTAACATTTTGTCCTCCTTTCCGACGACAGACAAGCATGGTATTTGTACTGTCTATATTATACCACATACCGCTGCCTGTGTCATGTATAAAATGTGAAGAAACGCCCTATTTCCGGGCGTTTGCGGGGTTCAGTTCCATGTCTTTGCGAATGAGTTTTTTTATCTTTTTATCCAGTGTGTCCGTTGCGCGTTCACTTGCGGACGAACATACAAGGTAAGTAACTTTTCCTATTTTATGCTCCGTTGTGGTAACGGGCGTTTGGTTTTGCGTCAAAGAAAATCCCCCTTTCTTTCGCAAACATATAATATAGTCTATGAATAGCAGCAAGTCCACTATTCAATAAAACAAAGGCTTTAATCGGACGGTTATTAGCATAACCTCATGGGAATTTCACCCCGGCATGGTTCTCATGCCGCCCTACCCATTGCCTGCGACGCTCTTAACGCTCGGACTGTGGCTGTAAGGAAGTATCATTGTATATTCTGCGTGTCGTCGCCCGCAAGCCGCTACACTTGCTTTCCGGCGCGGTGTTGGTCGCTCGGCTGTCCGGGCGGGGATAACCTCACCCGGATAGCGTCATGGCGCACCCGCCGTATGGCTCGGCGCAAAAGGAACGTATCCGATTTGCCCTATGCTGCGCCGCCGTTATCTTGCGCCGCTTTCTTTGTCAAGGTTCAGAATGGCTTTGCTGCCGCGTCAGCAGCGGAACGGAAAAGGGGGAGAGAGAAAGCGTCCCGCCGCCGCTGCGGTTTATTCCTCTGCCTTAAAGGTGAGGACAGCCATCATCAGTTTTGCTTGCAGCCGTTCCCGAATGTCGTGGTCTACGCCAAAATAGACGTTCCCGCGCTCGTCGTACAGCTTCCGCATGGAGAGGCGGGCTATGTAGCCGCTGAAATGCTGCAAGACAATCTTCATGGCGTCCGGGTCGCCCTTTGTCGCTGCCACAATGACAGGATAAGGAACAAGGGCATTTTCCGGGTAGCCGGGTTCGTTACCATTCGTCCCATTCATCAGCATTTTCCTCCAGATATTTTCTTAATTTCTCAAAAGAGCTTGTCCGCCTGTACTGTATCGTGCTTCTCGACGTGTTGAACAGCTCCGCAATCTCGGTATCGTTCATTCCCTCGAAGTAATACAGCAATATGGCTTTGCGCTTTTCTTCCGGCAAAGTACGGATTGCTTCAAGAAGCAGCTTTGGCGTGATTTTCTTCCCGGCTTTCTCAAAGACGGTTTCGGCGGCTTCACGTTTGAAATATTCATCAAACGTATGAAGCTGCCGCGCTTCGTCTAAGGTCATGTCGGAAAAGGTCACTTCCTTTGCCTTGTGTCTGCGAAGTTCTCTATGGGTGTCGCAAGCTTCATTGTGCAATACCGTATTACAAAACTTCTGAAAAGCACACTGTTTGTAAAACTCCCTGCTATTAGGTTCCACATTCTCACCTCCTTTCTCGTTGGAAAGTTGGTGGTGCTTCCCCCCTTTTCGCGGGGCAATACGGCGTTTTTCAAAAACGCCGAAGATTTTTTGAAATTTCTTCAAAAATTTTTTGAACGTACAAAATGCGCCCGTCCGAAAAGCCCGGACGGGCGCATAGGCATTGTAAGCAGTATCCAGATGATTAGACAGTTCATATATATAAGCGTAGTTTCCCCCGGTGGTGGGCGGGCTTTTTTTGATAAGTCAATAACTGTCGGATTTTGTCGATATGCTTTTTGCTTCATGGCGGCTACCTCCTTTAGCCGCCGATTTCAACAGTGATACCGCGTCATTTCATTAGAAGATAAAAAGAAACGGCGGCTTTGATTTTTCAAAGCTGCTGCGGAAATCAAAGAACGACAAGCAACAGTTCTGATTTTGCTCCAATATGGTTATTAGGGGCACAAATTAAAATCAAAAAAGAGCCGATAACAGCAGTATTTCAAACTGCATATTATCGGCTCTGCGTCTGTGCGTCTGGCTCTTTTAATTAAATTATTTCTGTTGTTTTTTGGCTTTATTATATGTATTAGCTAACTGTCCACAAGCTGCTTTAATCTCTCTACCATGAGAAACTCTCATGGTAACTTCAAGTCCTGTTTGCTCTAATTGATGTTTGAACGCAACCATTTCTTGTTTTTGTGGTGCTCTAATTTTTGAATTACTCGTCGGGTTGTATTGCAGCACGTTAATCATAACATTTTTGCCCTTAAACCATTTTGCAAGTTGCCTTATATCTGAGGAACGGTCATTTATACCTGGTAAAAGCAAATACGCAAATACCACTTTTCGATTATGCCTTTGAGAATAGGACAATGCTTGCTTAACAACATCTTCAATAGCGTACATGTGCATATGAGGAATGATACAGTTTCTCGCAGCCTGTGTTGCTGCATGTAAAGATATTGTCAACTGAATTTTTAGATGTTCTTCGCGCAATTTTTTTAATTGATTAACTGGACCAACTGTTGATACGGTAATGCCGTCGGTTGGAAAGTTAAGTCCATTTCTATCTCGAAGAATATGGATTGCTGCAATCAAGTTGTCGTAATTGAATAAAGGTTCTCCCATTCCCATAAAAACGATACGATTTACTTTTTGACGTATCAATA
>ERZ652156.500-NODE-500-length-12652-cov-7.85465_pt1 | contig 12652 bp, 16 predicted proteins | sample MGYA00514760_ERZ652156 | MGnify/ENA metagenome assembly ERZ652156
GATGCGCTCCGGATGAATATGATGATCTCATATCAGGAACTTGTTCGCACCTTCCCTATTGGCGTTCCGTTCTTCTGGCCGTCCGCTGCAATGCCAAATACTGTAATCGACAGCTGGTCCAGTATGGTGTTTTTGAAGTTCAACGGGGCGAAATTTTCTGCCTCTGATTACCCTGTGCTGGCGAAAGTGTTTCCTTCACTGGTATTACCTGAAGCCCGCGGTGATTTCATTCGTATCTGGGATGACGGGCGAGGTGCCGATGGTGGTCGCGAATTATTAAGCTGGCAGGAAGCTACAAACTTTTCTCAGTTTGCCGGGAATATAGGCGGAGGTGCGGGACACGCAATTAACTTTCATGATGGCATCGCCGGAAATCAGCCAGGATTTTCACGATTTAATTTCACCAGTAACTCTGTGGGTGATGGTGTGAATTTTGTTGCTGTCAGACCGCGAAATATTGCATTTAACTTTCTGGTGAGGGCTAAATAATGAAACCTGTTTTTGATGAAAATGGGCTGGCTACAGTGCCGGGCGATATGCGTTGTTTTTATTATGATGCTGAAACATCTGAGTATACGGGCTGGTCTGATGAATATATTAATACTGGCGTAAGTATGCCCGCCTGTTCCACTGGTATTGACCCGGGCGAATACATTCCGGGGAAAGTGGCAGTATTTACGGGTAAGGGATGGAGCCATGAAGAAGACCACCGCAATGAGACTGTTTACTCAATCGAAAATGGCGCAGCTGTTACAGTGGATTATATCGGTGCCATCAAAGACGGTTATGTCACGCTTTCACCGTTAACGCCATACGATAAATGGGATGGTGAGAAATGGGTGACAGATACTGAGGCACAGCATAGTGCCGCAGTAGACGCAGCAGAAGCACAGCGCCAGTCGCTGATTGATGCTGCAATGGCTTCCATCAGTCTGATTCAACTGAAATTACAGGCCGGACGGAAGCTGACTCAGGCAGAAACAACCCGACTTAACGCCGTGCTGGATTACATTGACGCGGTGACGGTAACAGATACCAGCACCGCGCCGGATGTCATCTGGCCTGAACTGCCGGAGGCGTAGGCCATTCAATATCTGGCGCACCGGAAGTATCGACCAGCTCCAGTGCGTCCAGATAATCCAGCCACAAATTATATTGCGCCAGTTCCTCACCTTTCAGACGACCAATAGCCGCTTTACCTGGCCATTGCTTACCGTGCATATAATTATTGGCTTCATCGATACGAATTTGTTTTTCATTCTTATTTTTCAGAATAAGTTCTTCTTCAGTCATAGGCGGGGCATCTTCCCAGATGGGCAGGCCATCTGCATGGGAGCGAATTTTGCCTTTCGGTGGATTTTGCGAATATTGATAAAATAATTCATCTGAAACTTCTTTTGCATCTGCTGGCCACGATCCAGCATCCTCATAGCTCTCTTTGTTAATATCTGAAACAAAAATATTATGTGCTGCACTGTAGAAAAATGTCATATCAGTAACCCCATGCTTCATAAGAGATTTCAGCGTTCGGTAGCGCGCCCAGCGACGGGCTTCCACCGTTGCCAAGAATGTTCGCCACTCCCCATATCTTCACGCCCGTTCTGCTTAAATTAGAATACATCGCCATGTTGTAGGATGGGACGCCACTTTCTTGGTTGTGCAATGCAAACCGAACACAAGCATTTGGGAACGCCACTGGGAATGTCATGGTCTGGGGAGTCAAAGAGCTTACTGTTGGGGTCATACCTAAAATCTGAATTAAGCCATTCGCGTAATAATTAATAGTGTAAGTAGTGGTTGTTACTCGACGGACGCTATCCAACGTTACCAGGCGGATGGCTGTGTGAGTGTCCTCATGCATAAGATAAGGGGCAAGTTCACTTCCTAAGTAGAACCCTGCTTCTTTACAGGTATCACCAATTATCGCGTTGGTTAATCCAAGGTTTTCGAGAGCCGTTTTCACCGTGCCATCCGATTTGATATCGCCAAACGGATTCTTGCGGCTTAACAGCAGCGCGCGAAGCGCGGTAAGTAGCTGGTCGTGCCGCCCCTTATCCAGGCTGGCACCGGACGCCTCCACAACGCTGCAAAGCTCCTCCTGCAACATGTCAAAGTAGTCATCATCCAGATCGGTGGCAGGCGTGCCGGTCTGGGGGTTACCACGGGTAAAACCGTTCTTACCCGCGCCGAACTTATCCTTCTGCGCGGTTTTCGTGTCTATACGATGCATGGATTACTCCGGATATTTAAAAATTACGTAGGTATGCGACGGGCAGAGTTTGTTAAGCACACATTCGACAACTGTGTCGCCCCAGATACGCAGTGCGGAATCACAGGGATCGCCACATGCCATCCAGGTGGTGTTGGTGGCGGCTGGCATGTTGACCTGCCAGTAATACCGCCATTCAGGCGCGTTCACAGCGTCAGTACAGGCCGATGAGCAGGTGAACGTGCTTTTGTCGTATCGCGTGATGGTGGCATCTGGTCTGCCCAGGGCAGCAAGCTGTGCAAGATAAAAATCCTCGTTGATGCCGCCCGCCAGGTTAACCTTCGCATCCAGTCGTTGCTGACGCTGGCGAAGGGTCTGTGTTCCTGCGGGAATACATTCATCCGGCAGGCCGCACAGACGCTCCCAGCGATTTATCAGTTCGGTGGTGGTGCGCGGATCCAGCTCCCGCATCAGGGCATCCGCACGCTGATGAACGCGGGTTAATGACGGTGCCGCACCGGCAATCGCCGGATCGCTGGCTGACCACGCCGGACCGGGCGGCAGCAGTGCCGACAACAGGCGGATGTAATCATCGTTTGTCACGTCCATGAAATCGTCCCCAGAACCGCCAGTTCATTTTTTGCAATGGAGATATTTTCCGCCGGTGCAAGCAACTGATGGCTGTATTCCCCGTTCGCACCGGAAATCGCTTCACTGATACGCGACACCTTCAGTTCTCCCTGCGGATAACCATCACGCAGCAGGAACGAACGCAACTCCGCGGTGATGGCAGCCCGTATTTCCGGTGTATCCGGCGTCACACGGATATGAAAATCCACCGTATGCGCCACCGGCCTGAACACATACAAATCAGAGCCTGCCACCGGGGCCAGTGGCCCGATATGTTGTCTTGCCGCCGTTTCCGTTGATTCTTCCGGAATGGGATTAATCAGGTCACTGCCGGCAATCATCACACCGACAGTCCCCGTTCCCATCCAGTGACGGTATGCCCATGCGCGGGTAATGCCGGGCACTTCTTTAGCCCAGACAACATAGTCCCCGTCAGCCCCGCCCTGAGGCGTCCAGTAATACCGCTCAATGACGCGGGCGCGCCACGTTTCCAGATCTTCAGTATCAAATCCACCTGTCAGAGTGTCTGCCACGCCGGAAGACGGCAGACCATTAACCGGCGTGACCAGGATTAATGACGTACCGTCGTCAGCGTTACCGACCGCGCCTGCACTTGAGCAGGCGATCGGCACGCGCAGGACACCACCGGCGCTGGTTGCATCGGCAGTTGCCGTGTACTGAACCAGGTCATCGCGCTGAATAACACTCCCGGCGGTCACCTTCAGGCCATCGCTGACGCCTTCCCAGCGCATATACCCGCTGGCAGTCGTGGCCCCCTTGCGCGGACACCGTTTCATCGCAGCATGTCGCGCCAGCCAGGACTCATCGCACAGGTCAGGCAGCATGTTCATTGCCAGATAATCGATGTACCCGTAAACCGTATGCAGCGCCGCCGCATACACCTTTGCCCGCACGTCTTCATCCATGCGCCGGAGCGTGTCGCTGACGTCCAGCCTGGCGAATAAATCGTTACGGAGCATACTGATATTTTCTGCCAGCGTCGGGCGCTGAAATTCACTGTCCGCCATGCGTTATCGCACTCCACAGATCATCAAAAGAAATCATTACCGGTCCGTCACGACGCCAGAGGGTGATACTGTTACCCAGCTCATTAATCCCGGTGCGGCGGATATCCAGATCAATACGGGACACCACGCCGTCATCAATCATCCATTGCAGGCATTCGCGGGTATATCCCCTTACCGTCTGCACCAGTTGATTGGTCAGTTTGCTGCGCTGAAGCAGCCACAGTCGGGAGCCGTAACGGTCATTCTGTACCGCAGGCCAGGTATCCCCCCACCATCCCATCGGGACGTCGGCGTTGTCATCAGGCTCCGCCCGCCGCCAGGTAAACAGGGAAATCACCACGGCGCGGGTCAGCGGATCCAGCGGTGCGCTGGCGCAGGTGCGTTTACCGTTCACCGTCAGCCACAGTTCCATCATGCCTCCATCGCTTTATCCGGTTTGTCGGTGTTACTGCCCTGACCGTTCTCTCTGTGACGATGCCCGTTATAGGCAAGCCGCATCGCTGACATGGTGGTACCGCCGGAGTCGCACAGGTCTTTCACCTGTCCGGTCACTTCCAGGTCCATTTCAAAACGTGCTCTGGGCGCATTGCGAAACGTGATCGTTTTACCTGCACCGTCCACCACGATCCCCTCCCGGGTCAGCGTCACAGACTGCCCCTGATCGTCATAGACAGCCACCTCACCCGTCTGCAGCCCTTTCAGGCGGTAGCGCCGGTCCGACACCGTAACAACCACCGCATGAGAACGGTCGCCATCCGGAAACAACACCACCGCTTCCGCACCGCTGTTTGCCCTTGCGGTAAAACCGTAGGGTTCAAGATGTTCAATCCCGGCTTTGGGTTCACCGGCAATCAGGGACACATCCACGGTCTGACATTTCGTGGCGGCACTGATGCTTTTCACCACTGCCCGCCCAATCAGGCCGAGAAGTTGTCGCTGCATGGCTTCAATCGTCCTCATCAGAACGGGTCCTCCTGTACTCTGGCTTTTTTCTTTTTCCGCGCGCCGGGGTCTTCGGGTTCAGGCAGATAAGCATCAGGCGGGCCGACACGGATTTCCGTCAGGGTGCCGTTCTGGTCCTGAGTAAACGTGACTTCCGAAACAAGCAGTTCGGTATTGTCGAAACCACAGACCGGATCGAAGACAATCACCCGCTGGTTGGGCTGCCACAGCGTACCGTTACCCTGTCGCCAGCCCTGAACCACATAGGTGGTTTCATCCGTCCGCGCCGCCCGTTGTCGGGCTTCAAAGTCCGCACGGGCAATACAGCCTGCCCCCGTAGCCTGCCCTGTCTGCCTGATATACATCGGACGGTAACGGGCAATAAATGCGTCCTCTGTGCGGGCCCGCAGCGCGGTGGTGGTGGCCTCACCGAAATCATCGTCGTTTCCGGCACGCTGCCCCGCCACCTGGTAAACAGAAAACCGCTCCCGGATACTCTTCTCCGTATCACAGGAAAGGATATTTTCCCCAAGTACCAGCGCGGTATGTGCCCGCGTTGAGCCAATACCGCCAATCACCAGCCTGCCGTGCGGGTCGTCGTAAGCCAGTGCCTGCTGCTGACCGAGTATTTTGTTGATCACCTCAATCACCGTTTCGCCGTGATCAGGCTGGACATCAGGAATAACACCCGACGGCGCACTGTTGTTCACCACCTCAATGCCGAAAGGCGCAGCAAGCGCCTGCGTAATCTGTACCAGCGATCGTCCGTTAAACTGTGTCGGTTCGGCTGCACAGTCAATCAGGTCAGCGGTCAGACTGCGTCCGGCAATACCGGTGCTGACCGAACGGGCATCGTAACGAACGGGCGTCGCCTCCACCCAGCCGGTGATCACCAGCTCATCACCAATCAGCACCTCCACTTTTGAACCGTTTTTAATGCGCGGCTGAAGCGTGGTGATACCCTCATCTCCCGGCCACTGTCGGGTGATCTCCACACTGAAATCCCGCGCCAGCCGTTCAATACCGGCACCGATGCGTACCGATGTCCAGCCATTCCACTCCCGGCCATTTACCCGTAGCGTGACATTGTCGTTCATTGCACTGGCACCTTCAGAGGGATCACCGGCACAAAGCCGGGATGCGTAATGGCATTACGCCGGATAATGTCCGCGTCACGCGCCGCGTTATCAAACCAGGTCGCCGCCAGCACCAGCGCGGGTAAAACCTCATCCGGTGTGCGCTGAATGATCCGTGCAGACTGTTCAAGGCGCGTGTTGATATCCGCATTCAGATCTGCTTTCACCCGGCGCAGCGCCAGAAACAGCGCATCACTGGTTGTACGGGACAACTCCTTATCAATTGCCGTATTCAGTGTGTCGCGAATGTCAGTCAGTTCTTCCCACGTCGGCAGGTCAACCGTGTTTTTCACCGCCGGTGCATTGTTCAGTGCCGGATGCGTGACGGAAGGCCAGCCAGTGCTCTGCGCAGGTGTTGTTGCCTGCCCCACTGCGGAATTCTGCATCACCGCGGAAGTTGTTGGCGCAGGCAATCGGGTGATGGCATACGCCGCTTCGCTGATTGCGGTCGTACGAAGGGTGCTGGCAACCACATTACGCTGCTGCGTAGCCGTGGCGGTGGTTTTACTGTCCGTTTTCCAGACGCCGCGCGGTTGCAGATCGCTGCCGAGGCTGACACCGGAAAGCGTTTTGATCATGGTGACCAGGTCGCTGGCGTTACCATAAAGGCGTTTCCCGGTACGCCACATTTTCTGCACCTGCTCAACGAAATTTTTGCCTGACGATGGCGGCGGCAGAAGTACCGAGATATCCCCCTGCAACAGCCTGGCGGCATCCGATACGGCAGAATCCACCACTTTCATCGCATCAGAAACATACCCCAGCATTATGCTGGCATTACCGATAACGTCGTTCTGCACGAAATCCGCCACACCATCGATACTGAAACCGCTGAAGCTGTCACTGATGCAGTCATCCAGTGCAGAACAGGATGACATCAGCGTCTGCGCCGTCGCCGCACCTGATGTGGGGTAAGAGAGTTCTCCTGCTTCGACAAACTTCAGGTCAAAGCGGACAATACGCCCTTCACTTTTCGATGTGCTGACCCGAACTTCCCCGTCAACACAGACTTTCAGCTCACCATATGTCGGGTGGACAAGCGTGCCGGGACCGGGTTTATTCAGCGCTTCAATCAGGCGATCGCGCTGGTCAAAGCAGTCATCTCCCACCACATAAGCTGTGATGGACGGGCGGAAAGTGACTTTTCCCAGATCTTCGGTATAGGGCTTGTCGCGGTTCGGGTATTCATGTGTTTCCACACGGCGACCGGTTCCCGCACTTTCTTCTTCAACCTTAAACGGCACACCTCGAAATGACGCATCCTGAAGCCTGTCTTTCCACGTCATATACACTCCGAAAATAAAAAAGCCACCTATTAGAAGGTGGCCTTGTAATGAATTTTATTAATTAGCGAGTCAGAAACAACGAATCTTTATACTTTTGCTGTTGTTCATTTAAATACTTAGCTGTTTCATCGCTGGCAAATGGAAATATTACCGTATTTTTAGGCATGGTAATTTCTTTTTTGTCCAGCGTCAGAGTAAACATAGGAACATACTGAGCAGAGTAACGCACCGCAGAAACGAGCTCTAGTTTAGACTCTTCAATAACACTTAAATTATCCAGGCTAACTTTCTCTTCATCTTTTTTCTTTGACGCATTTAAAGTTTTTATTACTTTATTTAATTTCTCCTGAAAATCCTCCTTAAAGTTTTCAGGATTGCCGTCGACAACAAGAATCTGTTCACCCTGATTATCTGGAAAAATAATCTTTGCACTTATCAATTTATTTTCTTTATAAACATCACCAAGTTTTATGGCTCCTCCAGATAACTGAATAATATGTTCATCTTTAAAGGAGATGTTGCCAGAGATTATGAGAGATGAAAAAATAGCCGCTGCTCCAAGAATTACACTTGCTGTGATATAGCCTTTCATTTTTCGCCTATTAACATTTTTCTAAATGTGCATTAATTCTATCACTCTATTTATGACTTACAACCAGCAATACATGTGAGGGGAATCCTGGCTACCAAAATCGGGTATAGCCAACATCGTGATTTATATCAATGCCACTGGAGCGTGTTTCCGTAACCCGCATACCTGGTGGCATATTTATAAATGATACCTTGATCTCACCATCAACTTTTGGCGCGGTAGCTTTATTAATCATGAAGGGATTCGAGCCTGTGGCATCGGAGGCGTTGTTTGCCTGAGCCGGATCCACCGCCGGATAAGGAGTGTATCCCCGTGCCGGTATTCCCGTCCCATAAGCATCATAAGCACCCGCGCCCCACTGCGCAGAGTTAATGGCATCGACCGTGTCACCGGAACTGTCGGTAAACCACTCAATAATTGGCTTCAGCTTGTCCCACATATCCTGAAACCACTTAACAACCGGCCCCCAGTTATTGATCACCATCCCCATCGGCGACCAGGCAAAAACTTTCTTAAGGAGTTCCCAGCCAGCCTCAAAATAAGGACCAATGGTTTCCCAGAGCTTCTTGAAATAAGGTCCGACAACATCCCAGTTAGTGATAATTAATCCCGCAGCCAGGGCTATCGCCGTCGCAATCATGCCAATCGGCGTCATCGACATGATCCTGCTGACAATGCTGATGGCACTGCCCACGCCCATCAATCCCAGTTTCAGAATCGCAAGACCGGCAGCAAGCCCGACGACGCCGCGAATAACCCGGGGATTTTCATCCGCAAACTTCGTGAATTTTTCCCCCAACTCCCCCAGCCATTGCGTGATATTTTTAGCGTCACCAGAAAATGCGCCGCCAATAGCCGCAAGGCCGTTAGTTGCGGTCCCTGTCATTGCCTCCCACAGGTTGGACAGCGTACCAAGCTGTGCCTGAACACGTTTATTCAGGCTGGCCTGTTTATTCATCTTCTGCTGGATCTGATCGTAGCCATCCTTTCCTTTATCGATTAGTGCATTGACCACCTGAAGGGTTTCGGCATCATCACCAAATATTGCCTTAAGTACACCGGTTCGCTTAACGTCGGTCAGTTTTCGCAGCTTTGCCAGTTGCCCGAACATGTTATCAAGACCGCCAAAACTCCCTTTGCCATCAGTAAAATCGAGCTGTACCCCGAGTTTCTGGCGGGCCATGATTTTATTGACGTCCCTGATTTTCTTAACGCTTAATCCGGACTGGATAACTTTTCGCAGGGCATTACCTGCCGACTCCCCGTTCATCCCCATCTGATCCATCATGACACTGATGGGGGCAAGACTCTGTGCAGCCTGAAGACCGTCCTTATTCACCATCTTCAGAACAGAGCTGGTTTTAGTGAAGAATGACAGCATGTTGGTGTCGTCAACGCCCAGATAAAACGCCTTCTGAATTGTGTCGAACAGCCCCATCATGTCTTCTGAGGCCGTTCCGGTAGCATCCTGCATCTTTGCGGCAAACTCGGCAGCCGCTTCCGGTGTTTTTTTCAGTTGTACCGCAAGATAAGCTGTCGCTTTACCCACACCACCCAGAATGTTTTCTGCCGGGATCCCCTGACGCACCAGCATCTGCATCATGTTCTGGAAATCAGCCGTTGTACCGGGTAGCTGGTTACCCAGGCCAATAGCCAGTTTATTGATGTCCTGAAAGCTCTTTCCAACCTCGCCGTTCGCATCCATCATGGCGACTTTCAGCCCGGTAGCGGCGTTTTCCTGATCGGCATAAGATTTCAGGGAAAGCGTCAGCCCCGCTGCCAATCCGCCACCAAGCGCCAGCCCACCCTGTGACGCCTCTTCCGCCTGGCGTTTAAATCCCCGGATTTTCTTTTGCATTTTCGACAGCGCGGGAGAAAGCCTGTCGACACCGGTGATCAACGCCTTAAGCTCAAATTCAGCCATGTGTGCGTTTCTCCTGCTCTATCCTGTTTGCCTGACTGACCAGCAAGGGAATTTCACTGATCGGCATATTCAGCAATTCGAAGGGATTAATGCGCCAGTAGCTGGCGCAGTCAAAGAAGCGATCAGTGAGGTATTCAGCCGTCAGGCCTGGAGGAAAAAACCAGCCACAAGCCACGCCGCTGCATTCAGGTCTGCCGGAGACATCTGGTCGACAGAGCTTTGCGGCACTTTCGCCAGCCGCACAATGTATTTCGACACCACATGCGCCAGAAGTCTGACGGACTCATCCTGATTCATCTGGTAGGGATACCCCAGCTCGCGGACATCCTTCCCGGTGGGTTCATCAAACTCCAGTACGGAGAGTGTCTCACCATGAGCGATAATCGGTTTCTTTAACTCAAGCTCTTTCATTACTGGTAATCCCCTTCTTCACCGTGGAACTCAAGATCAACCGTGCCTTCTTCGGCATTATGGTTCGCTTCTCCGTGCAGCCAGGCGGACGACAATACATAGACCTGACCGTTCGCCAGCTCGGCAGTGATGGTCATCTCATCAGACGAGGTGATTTTGCTCACCGGAAAATTCTTCGGCACCTTGAAGGTCCCTTTGACATAAGGCGCACGGTGAGTTTCCTTGCGGTCCACTGAACCGTCCAGGCCGATGATGTCATCATTGACCGTCCTGTTCATGGGCACCTCAATGCCGCCGGTCAGCGATAGCTGCTGACCGTCAATTTTGAAATAACAGGTTCCCCCGATACGGGCCATTATGCAGACTCCTCTGAATACTGAAGACGGAACTGGTTAACCACGGCAAAGACACGCAACTGGTTAACATAGTCAGGCGGGAACAGCGTGTTCAGGCGGTTCGGATCGCTGGCATCACGCTCCACAACCAGGTACTGCTTAAACAGTTCGTAGTTTTCCACGATCCCCGCACGCTCAAGCTGACGGTAGGTTGCCAGCAGTTCCCCTTTGATCACCGCCGGGGTGACAATCGCCTGACCGGGACCAAAGCGGGTACCGTCACTGGCAAGCTTGTGACGCCCGTACTTACTGGTAATGACGGATTTCAGTTTGCGCAGTACATACGCGCTGGTATGCAGTGTCTCACTGTCGAGGTAGCTGTTATCCGCAACCCCGTAAGCGTTTTTCCTGTACGTGGTGACATCACGCTGAATGCGCAGTACCCCGCTTTCGACATACGCCGTTGCCACGCCATGAGACAGCAGGGTCTGTTGTTCGGTCATCGTGAACCGTTTCCCCTTCGGCGCAGGCAGCATACCCACCAGCTCACCGGTCTGCGTGGGACGTGCCGGATCGTTGCGGATAAACACCGCTGCGCGGGCGGTACGGCTTGCCGCAAGTTCGTCGGCAGGCGTCTGGGTCTCTTTTTCGTACCCTGCCAGGGTAATGTGCTGCTGGTTAAACTGGTCACCTGCGGTCACCAGTTCTGACAGCGTGCCGATCTTTGCCGTATACACATGACCATACAGCTGACGCGCATAGCTCCAGCGACCGCTGGTATCGTTCATCTCGGTCACCAGCGTGTTAACGGAGGCCGTGTCGTTGAACGGCAGGCCGATATAATCAAACGGCTCATCCGCCATTGCAGCCACCGCGCCGGTGAGAACCGGAGCACCCGTTCCGGCGGTACCCGTCGCCACGGCAATCTGTACGCCCGCTGGCAGCACTTCGCCCCCACCAAAGCCGTAGTAATTGAGGCTGACAGGAATTTCATTCCCGCAAAGCCCCTTATGACGCGCGGTAAGTGTGACCACGCCTGCCGAAGATGAAGCCGTAAACGGCAGGGCCGGAACGGCATTGATGGCATCTTTGATACTGCTGGCAATCGTCGTGACGTTATCGCCGTTGGTCACCGGAGCCTGCACGCGGGTACGTCCCACATAGACATTCACCGTGCCGCTTTCGGTTGCTTCCCCGGTCACCGCCAGCGTAACCGTTGCCGCCGCGCCTGTGGCTTCCGGAACGGCAATCACATACAGCTCACCAAACGGGTCTGTCTGGCGATAAGCCTCGACCATACGCGCCAGCTGACTTCCCGCACCACAAATCTGGCGTGCATAGTCTGCCGACGGCATCAGCACCAGACTGTTGGCAACAATCTCTGCACCGTTATTGGCATGACCAATCAGCAGCGATGCTCCGCTGTCCTGTGCAGTATTCGCAGCCTGGTTATCCATTTCCGCATAAAACAGCGGAACCAGCGTATTCGACGGAATGGTGTTAAAGCTTATCGTCATCGGTGTTCACCTTTTTATTCACGCGCCGGATATCACCCGCTGCTTCACGGCGCAGCCAGTAGTTGTTCTCGTCAACATTTCGCCCTTCGGCGGGCAAAAGGTCGCCGCGGGCAGGGTCAGGCACTGACCGCCCTTTAACAGGTTTGACAAACATGAGGATCCTCAGGAAGGAAGGGTTATTTCGGTGTGATGTTCGATATCGCCGTCAGGCCCGTTACCGGGCTCGAGATAATCAACATCAATCGCCAGCGTTTGCAGTTCACCCAGACTGTTCAGATCATCCTGCTGGCGGGTATCGTCTTCAGTCAGCTCGCTGATGACCGAAAAATCGAACTGATAAATCAGCTCATGACGATTCAGATCCAGCAGCGTGCCGCCGTCATAGGTAATCGGGTTACCGCACGCTTCCGGGTTCCAGCCCAGCAGGGCCTTAAAGAGCATTTGCCGGACATCGTCCACCACATCATACGAGGAAAACTGACCGCGCTCATCACGCCCGTTACTCAGTATGACAACCACGGAGAAGCCCTCTTTCAGCTCCTGCCAGTAGTCGGTCTGGCTTTTGTTTTCTCCCGGAGAGTCATCACCCGGTACCACATCTGTCTCTTATACACATCTGACGCTGCCGACGAATAGCCTTGT
>ERZ652156.509-NODE-509-length-12462-cov-17.504_pt1 | contig 12462 bp, 12 predicted proteins | sample MGYA00514760_ERZ652156 | MGnify/ENA metagenome assembly ERZ652156
GCGGGAATGAATTTTCAAACAGACCCTAGGGTGTGCCAGCCCTCATAATACCCGCCGCGGACACCACACAGGCCGCGGCCTCAGCCAATACAAATGAAAGCCACACTCCATCCATCCCCCATATGCCGGGCAGCAGGAATGCAAGAGGGATGATGGCCAGGCATCCCCTGACAATGGATATGCAAAATGCCTTCCCGGTTTCCACCACAGCGCTTAAAAAAGCCGCGCTGACAATATTGACCCCTGCAAAGAGGAATCCTGCAAAATACAGCTGGATTCCCCGCCGTGCAATGGGAACCAGATCCTGGCTGCCTTCGCTGTTAAATATGGCGATGATCCCCTGCCAGCATGTGTTGGCGCCAGCATAGATACACACCGACAGCACAATGGAAAGCATGGCCCCATACCGGAACACAAGCTTCAGGGCATTTCCATCCCCTGCCCCGTAACTGCGGCTTGCCAGGGGCTGCAGCCCCTGGGCAATCCCTGTGAATACAGCGGCCACCACCAGGGCCAGGTTTGCCACAATCCCGTAGGCCGCCACCCCGATATTGCCTGCAAGGGACAGGATGACCAGATTGAACACCATAAGTACGATGCCCGAGGACAGTTCTGTTATAAAGGATGACACGCCCGGCGAAAGGATGGATATGGCTTCCCTCAGGCTCCATCTGCATCTTAAGATGGACAGGGTGCTCTTTTTACTGAACAGGTGCAGGAAGAGCACTCCCATGCTGATGACAGGAGCCAGCCCGGTTGCAATTGCCGCGCCGGACATACCCATGGAAAACGGGAACATGAACAGGTAGTCCAAAACAATATTCGCCAGGCTGCCTGTTATCATGGCTGTCATGGACAGCCTGGGATTCCCGTCATTGCGGACAAAGGCCAGCAGGGTATTGTTCATGATGAAACACGGCGCAAAACAGAGGATGACGCGCAGATATGCCGTTGTTTTGTCCATGGTATCCGCATCCGCCCCCAAAAGGGCTGCAATGGCAGGCGCGCAAAAAAGCCCCGCCAGAAGGAACACGCCTCCGGCGGCCAGCGCCAGTCCCACGGTCCTTGTGTATACCCGCCTTGCCTCATTTTCATGTCCCTGGAACATGAAAATGGAGAACCGGGTGCCTCCCCCGGCGCCCATCATAAGACCGGTGGCATTGATGACGCTGTACACGGAAATAGCCAGGTTAAGGGCGGCCAGGCCGCTGGTCCCCAGTGCTTTGGACACAAAATATGTATCTGCCAGGATATAACATGACAACCCGATCATCCCCAGCACGTTAAGCCCCACATACCTGAAAAATTCACGAAATATGCTGTTCTTTCCCATCTTCATCCTCCATATCCGGCTGGCAGCCAGATTTTCTTGAACCGATTCCTGCCAGGCCAGTTCTGTTTCCAGACATATTTTCCCGAAAAAAAGCCCGGACACATTCCTTCTTTGACCTACTGGAATGTGTTCAGGCACATAAGCGCTGCATACCCGGTGGCAGGCAGCTGTGTTTACTTATTCATATAATGGTAAAGTCTATCATAAACCTGTGTTTTTATCAAGGATTTGTGATAGACTATACAGTAAATATTTTATGACTGGAAATGAGGGATCCTATATGAAACCAATTGAACTTGATGTCCACACCCATACGGTTGCCAGCGGGCATGCCTACGCAACACTCACCGAGATGGCAAAGGCTGCTTCCCAAAAGAGACTTAAGCTGCTTGGCATTACCGAGCACACCAAAGGCATTGCCGGAACCTGCGAGGACATTTACTTTGTCAACCTGAAGGTGGTGCCCAGGCAGATGTTTGGAATAGAACTGATGCTTGGGGCTGAAATCAATATCCTGGATTACAAGGGCACCTTAAGCCTTGGCAAACAATACATGAAACACCTGGACCTGAGGATAGCCGGCATCCACAAGATGTGCTATAAGCCAGGCACCCCAAGACAGAACACAGATGCGGTGCTGGGCGCCATTGCCAATCCGGAGGTGGATATCATCAGCCATCCGGACGACGGGACATGCCCTCTGATTTATGAGGAAATCGTCAAGGCTGCCAAAAGCTGCCACACCCTGCTGGAAGTAAACAACAATTCCCTGCGCACCCCCACGCGCAAAAATGTCCATGAAAATGTACTCACCTTTTTAAATCTCTGCAAAAAGCACCGTGTGCCTGTCATTGCCAGCAGCGATGCACATTATACTGCGGATATCGCCAACCTGGACCATGCCATTCCCATATTGGAGGAAGCGGATTTCCCCCAGGATCTGGTGGTGAATTATAGTCTGGAACAGTTTAAGGAATATATTGCTTATAACAGGGCCCACTCCCAGTGAATACGGACTGTCTCCATAAAACCGCATGAATATAGGGGCTGTGAAAAAAGTCCCCTAAAAGTAAAAAGAACGCTTTCAGGTATGAAACCTGGAGGCGTTCTTTTTTTTGTGGTAAAATTAAGCTACTATGAATAATAATACCAAAAAATATTATAACTCAAAACAGGGAAGATTACCACTGTTTATTTCAGATCGTTTGGATATCTGTGATCCGGTATTAGCATTTGACAAAATCATGGAGGAGATTGGAATAGAAAAGTATCTTAAGCCGGAGCCCTTACACAAGATGGGACGGCCAGGATATAATCGAGTCAACATGCTAAAGACGATCCTGTTCGGCTTTATGGACACAGGATACGCTTCCCTGCGGGAATTAGAAGACCGGTGCAGAGTGAATCTTCGTTACATGTATCTGATGGATCAGGAAACACCCAGCTATCGCGCCTTCAGCTACTTTATTAATGAAGAGATAAAAGAATCTGCCCAGGATATTTTTAAAGCAGTCATCTCTTATATCCAGGCAGCGGAGGGGACCGACCTGCAGCACTTGTATATCGATGGTTCTAAATTCGAGGCAAATGCAAACAAGTACACCTGGGTTTGGAAAAAAGCCACTGAAAAATCAAGATACCGTTTGTTCGATAAGATTACCACACTGCTTACCGAAATGAATGAAACACTGGCATATACCGGACTGAAAATCGAGACCAATACGGAATACACACCGGACAGTCTGGAAGCCATTTTATCCAGATATGATTTTGTCTGTCATATCGATGAGAACACGTTTATATACGGCCGGGGACATCGGAAAAGCCGGGAGCAGCGCTATTATGAAAGGTTAAAAGAATATATCGAAAAACTCTCAGAATACGTGGAAAAAACTCAGATATGCGGACCTGAGCGAAACAGTTATGCGAAGACCGATCATGATGCAACCTTTATGCGGATGAAAAAGGACTATATGGGAAATGACCAGCTCCTTCCAGCATACAACATTCAGATCGGAGTGGCAGACGAGTACATTGCCGTAGCAGATGTGATGCAGTACCGTTCCGATATGGACTGCTTTGTCCCTCTGATGGAAAAGTTCCATGAACTATACGGTTTTTATCCGAGATATCCGGTAGCGGATGCAGGATATGGCTCCTTCAATAACTATCTGTTCTGTCAGGAGCATGGGATGGAAAAATTCATGAAATTCCCCATGTACAAGAAAGAGACAACGGATGAGAAGTATCATGATGATCCGTTCCGGGCAGTAAATTTTGAAACAGATTCAGAGGGTGATCTAATCTGTCCAAACGGAAGGAAATTTCACTTCGCGTATCGGAAAGCAGTGAAGGGGAATCAATACGGCAGACAGGAAGAATACTATACCTGTGAAGACTGCAGCGGCTGTCCCTATGCAGAAAGATGTAAGAAGACAGAAAAAAACAGGACGGTCCGTATCAATGCGGAATTAAGTTCCATGCACCAGGAAGTATTAGAAAATCTGCAGAGCATCCATGGAGCGCTGCTGCGAATGAACCGCTCCATACAAGCGGAAGGAACCTTCGGAATCATCAAATATGACCGTTGGTATAAACGGATTGTAAGAAGAGGACTGGAATCGGTAAGATTAGAGTTATTTCTGGTTTCAATTGGTCATAATCTCTATAAATTTCATAATAAACAGAAGAGGCAAAGGGAAGTAGCTTAAAGAAGAAAAAGCATACTTTTGTTGGGGTAAGGGGAAGTATGCGCTCTTTATAGCTGTTCTCCTGCATGTTGATAAAAATAGAAGGGCTGTGGAAAAATGGAATTAAATCAACTCCATTTTTTCACAGCCCCTTTTATCCGTTCATCCATCCCGGTGGTTACCCTTCATAAGGCTCAATCAAAAACACCACGGGCCTGAAACCATCCGTACAGGACGCTACCTGGGATTTCTTCCCCTTGGTCCCGATGCACTCCATATGGTTCCTGACAAAAATAATATCCTTAAATATATCTGCCCAGGCCCATGTGCAGAAGCCGTCCGGCACCTTCCGTCCGTCCGTGATGAACACGGCGCCCTCTTCAAACTTACCGCAGGCAGGAATGGGCTTTTCCGCGTATTTCTCCACTATGTCATCCAATACCATCTTCTTTAAAACAGTGATTTTCACCAAGTCCGACATCTTTTACACCTCCCGCCATCGGGCGCATCCTGTGGCCACGATATTGGCGCCGCATCCGCACACGTCCGGTATGATTATATCATATGTACTGACCGGCGCCTTAACCACGGTCCTGCGTATCACTGCCATGCAGTCCATTAACAATTCCTTGGGAATGGGCCTGTCGGACCTGACCGGTACCAGACGGTCCTCCCCATCCACTTTCACGGTACTGGTAAGGATCCTCTCCGGGTGCAGGAACTCCCGGGTCCCGTACTCCTTTCCCCTGTTGCAGGTATATCCTTCAATGGAAGTGATTTCTTCCTTTGTTCCTTCTGCCAGGATGTGGCATCCAATGGGACACACGGTACAAATAATCTCTTTTTTCACGGTTATGCCTCCTTTATCACATCGACCACTATGTCGGAATCCACTTCAGACAGCGGGATTTTAATGCTGCACATTTCTCCCGGATTTACCCTGCGCTCTTTTTTGGATGCAACAACCTTTCCATTGCATCTTGCTTCTATCCTCACATCCATATCCGGTGCCAGGACACGGAAGAACAGCCTTGCCTGACCATCATCACATGGCATGAGGCGCTGGGGACAGATATATCTTACATTGGTCCCGGTCCTGGTCCTTACCTCCTGCTTCTGTTCCAGCTTCCCTGCCGCATAGAGCGCAGCATATTGACCGGCCAGCATGCTCTCCACGGTAACGTTATCCACCAGGTCATTGACATGGACCACATTCCCGCAGGCAAATACAGAGGGAACCGAGGTCTGCATATACTGGTTCACTTCAGGCCCGCTGGTTATGTCCGAGATGGTTATGTCCGCCTTTCTGGTCAGTTCATTTTCAGGGATCAGTCCCACCGACAGCAGGAGCGTGTCGCATGCAATGTACTCTTCCGTCTCTTTCAAAGGCTTTCTGTTTTCGTCCACCCGGGCCACGTAAACGCCTTCCACCCGCTGGTCTCCTACAATCCGGGTAATGGTATGGCTCAGTTTCAGAGGTATATTAAAATCATCCAGGCACTGTACCTTGTTCCTGGTAAGGCCTGCAAGATAATCCATGATTTCAACCACAGCCAGTACCTTTGCGCCTTCCAGGCTCATCCTCCTGGCCATGATCATACCGATGTCGCCGGAACCCAGGATGACCACATTCCGGCCAACCATGGTATTCTGCCGGTTCACAAGCCGCTGTGCGGAACCGGCCGTGTAGATGCCCGCCGGCCTTGTTCCGGGTATCTGTATATTGGCCCTGGTCCTCTCCCTGCATCCCATGGCCAGTATGATGCTTTTGGCCGTTACCCTGGTCATGCCGCATTCCGTATTAATGCAGATGATTTCGCCTGTCTGGGCGCTTACCTCAAGCACCATGGATTTAAACAGCACCTCCACGCCCAGATCCAGCGCTTCTTTGGCAAACCTGCCCGCATATTCCGGCCCGGTCAGTTCCTGATTAAAGTAGGAGAGGCCAAATCCGGGATGGATACACTGCTGAAGGATTCCTCCGATACTTTCGTCGCGCTCAATGATCAGTACATTGCCAGCGCCTTCCTTCCTGGCCGCCACTGCTGCCGAAAGCCCTGCCGGTCCTCCGCCTATGATTGCTACATCACATTTCATTTCGTACATTTTGCTCTCTCCCTTCTATCTCATTTTCCCTGAAACCATATAAGAACCAGCCACATTCTTGTTGACTTGCTCCACCGGTATGTTCAGTTCTTTTGACAATATCTCAAGGACCTTGGGCCCGCAGAAGCCGCCCTGGCATCTTCCCATTCCCGCCCGTACCCTGCGCTTAACAGCGTCCATGCTTCTGGCTCCCAGGGGCCTGTGGATGGCATCCAGGATTTCGCCTTCCGTTATGGTTTCGCACCGGCAGATGATATTGCCATACCTGGGGTTCTCTTTGATGATTTCTTCCTGCTCATCGGCAGTCATTTCATGGAAAATGCGGATGCCTTTTCTTGTCTTCTTAAAGTCCTCCTTATAGACAAGGTCACATCCATGTTCCTTCAGCAGCTGTGCCACATACACGCCCATGGAAACGGAAAGGGTGAGTCCGGTGGAACGGACCCCGGAGAGATTTACATAGCCTTCCAGGTCATCATATACATCCACATGCAGGCCTTCGGGATTACGGTTGGGGCGCAGTCCGCTGTATTGGGTTATGGTATCCCGGATGTTCACATTGGGAATCAGCCTCTGCACATCCTTTACAATGCTTTCCAGTCCATCGGTTGTAACTGATTTGTCGGTCTTGTTGTCCAGGTCCTCAGCGGTCGGCCCCACCAGCATGTTGCCATGAATGGTCGGGCACATAAGCTTGCCCTTGGTTATTTTGGTGGGGATGGGCAGGACGATATGTTCCACCTTACAGGAGGTATTCTTGTCAAGGATGTAGAACTGCCCTCTTCTGGCAACCACCTTGTAATCAGCTTTGCCAACCATGGCTGCTATCTCATCACAGTACAGGGCTGCCGCATTAATGACATATCCGGTCTCTATGATGCCTGCAGTTGTCTCCACCGCCTTTATTTTCCCGTCCTCTGTCTGAATACCGGTGACTTTTGTATTTAACAGGAAATCAACGCCGTTTTCATTGGCATTTTCAGCCAGGGCCTGAACCAGTATGAATGGGTCGATGATGCTCTCCCTTGGTATATGAAGCCCGCCCTTTACCTCAGGGTTTATGTTTGGTTCCATGGCAATGATCTGCTCTTTGGTCAGATATTCAATGTCATAGACCCTGTTCAGAAATGCCTTGGCCTTGATGGCCGGCAGCTGTTCGAACTGCTCCTGGGTTATAGCCGGAAGGATGGCCCCTGTCTGCTTAAACGGGACATCCAATTCCTTTACCAGCTCCGGATACATGGGATTTGCAGCCACTACCAGCTGGGATTCCAGGGTCCCCGGGGAGGCGTCATACCCGGTATGTATGATTGCACTGTTGGACTTGGATGCATCCCCGCCCACATCTTCATTTTTATCCACTACCATTACCTGAATCTGGTATTTTGATAATTCCCTGGCAATGGCACATCCGACTGCCCCGGCGCCAATAATAACTACATCTGTTTTCATCATGTTCCCATCCTCCTCTATTCTTTCACTTCAATCCACTCTTTGGAGCGTTCCACGGCCCGGTGCCAATCATAAAGCAGACGCTCCCTTGTTTCGGCATCCATCTGCGGTTCGTATCTCTTATCCAGCTTCCAGTTCTGCTCCAGCTCATTAATGTCGTGGAACTCTCCTATGCCGTAAGCTGCCAGATAGGCTGCCCCCAGGGCGGTTGTGTCTGTTATCACAGGAACCTCAACCGGAATCCCCAGGATATCCGCCTGGAACTGCATCAGGAATTCGTTGACTGACGCTCCTCCGTCCACCCTCATCACCTGGATAGGTATGCCGGAATCCCGTTCAAGGACATCCAGGTTATCCTTAACCTGGTATGCCATGCTCTCAAGGGTTGCCCTGACAATATGCTCCTTTTCCGTTCCGCCGGTGATACCCACAAGGGTGCCCCTGGCGTACTGGTCCCAGTGGGGAGCCGCCAGACCGGAAAATGCAGGCACAAAGTAAACTCCAGCAGTGTCAGGCACTGAGTTGGCCATGCTTTCTGTTTCAGCAGCGTTTTCGATTATCTTTAATTTATCCCGCAGCCACTGCACGGCTGCTCCGGCTATATAGATTCCTGCATCCAGGGCAAATGTGATTTTCCCTTGGTTCAGGCCCCAGCCAACCGTTGTAAGGAGCCCGTTCTTGGAATATACCGGCTTATCCCCTGTATTCATCAACATGAAACAGCCCGTTCCATATGTGGTCTTGACCGTACCCTTCTTAAAGCATGCCTGGCCAAAAAGCGCTGCCTGCTGGTCCACAACCGAACCGGATATGGGGATGATGGCCCCGAAAAAGTCCAGGGGGTCCGTGTATCCATAGAGTTCTGCACTGTCATGGATTTCCGGCAGTATACCCTCCGGGATTCCAAGGACCTCCAGAATCTCCTCATCCCATTTTCCTGTATGTATGTTCAGGAGCATGGTCCGGCTTGCGGTAGAATAATCCGTCACGCACACCCTGCCATGGGTCAGCTTCCATATCATCCATGTGTCCAGGGTGCCCGCGATGATACGGCCCTTTTCAATCTTTTCCTTAACCCCTTTCACATTGTCAATAATCCACTTAATCTTCGTTGCGCTGAAATACGCATCTACAATCAGTCCGGTCTTTTCGCGTATCATGTCACCGTGGGTACGGGATATCTCCCCTGCCATCTGCGCGGTCCTGCGGTCCTGCCACACAATGGCGTTATACACAGGCACGCCTGAGATGCGGTCCCACAGCATAACGGTCTCACCCTGGTTATCCAGACCGATACAGGTCAGCTCTTCCTTTGAAATCCCTGCTTCCTTGGACGCAATATCAATGGTTTCCAGGACATTCTGCCATATTTCCATGGGGTCATGCTCCACCCAGCCCGGTTCCGGATAATACTGGGTATGTTCCTTGTATCCCCTTGATACTTTGTTCCAGTCTTCATCAAAAATCATGACGGTTGTTCCAGTTGTCCCCTGGTCAAGCCCCAGATAAAATTTCTTCATTCATTTCCCTCCTACTATGCTTTTGCTGTCTTCCCCGCTGTTTCATCTACCGGCTCATCCATATTCTTGCAGATAACCAGGGCCAGGATGATTGCAAGCACGCCTGCTGTAATCTTGCCCAGAACCACCGGCGTAATCATATCCGGCCGGACCCCTGCCGTAAACCCAAGATGGTCCCCAAGGGCTGCTGTTGCAGGGACAAGCCAGGCTGTATTTACAATAATCCCTTTCTTTTTCATGTCCTTCATCATGGTGTATACCGGTACTGAGTTGGCTAGGGTGAATACCAGCCCTGCCGCGCTGGTTGCATCCAGTCCAATCTTCTGCCCCAGTGCGTTAAGCGGACGGTCCAGCACCTTGGTGGCAATGGTGAGGAACGGGAAGGTACCAAGAAGTACGATTCCGATTCCGGCAATGGCCTCCATTCCCTCCATAATCGGCGCCATGCCAGGTATCAGGACCTTGCCGGTCAGATACTCAAATGCCGCTGCAGCCAGACCGATATAAATGACAATTGTTATGAACTTCCCAAATAGCATGCACCCTTTTATCATCTGGTCCGGTATGAACTTCAGTCCTAATACAAGCAGTACGGACAGTATGATAATGGGAATGATATTCTTAAGCACAAGCACCGCAGGGAACCCGGCCATAAGCCCGCCAAGGATACTTCCCACGGGTATGGTAATGAGTCCAATCAGAAGACCCTTGGAAAAAAATGTCTGGTCTTCTTTCTCTATCAATCCAAGTCCCACCGGAATGGAGAAAACCAACGTACATCCCAGCATGGAAGCCACTATGTTGCCGGAAAGCAGGCCTGCCTGCTCACTTTTTGCCAGTTCCACCGCCAGTGAATATCCCCCCATATCATTGGCCAGAATAGAAGCAAACATGGCCGGATCTGCTCCTAATGCCTCAAATGCAGGAATGATAACGGGTCCCAATACTTTGGATATTACGGGCGCCAGGCAGACGATTCCCACCATGCCCAGCGCCAGCGGTCCCATTGCGTTGAAACCTTCATCAAACTTTTCCCCAAGACCAAGATGGTCACCCGTTATCTTGTCAACTGCACCAATTAACAAACCGATTGCCATAACCCACATAATAATTTCATTAAATGACATTACCCGCCTCCTTGTGTTGTATTTTTGACAATATTTTGTGCACTTATGTTTGTTTTAATTATAATCCATACAAACTTCCACATCAATCCACATTTTAGCAAATATTAAGCTTGTACTTTTGTGCATTTCGACGGTTTTAGTTGCATTCAACTCCACATAATTGACATTTTTTTATCACATCCTGCTGGATAAAAGCAAAAAAACAGCGGGCTCTCATGAAAGTGCAGCCCGCTGTTTGCCATTTATCCCTTATTTTTCTATGCTTTTACCTGTATTACCTCAATATCCATACCTGTTAATTTTTCGACCACCCCAGAATCCACATCCGAATCGGTCACAATTGTATCAACCTGCTCTAATCCACATATTTTATTCATTGCAACCGCCCCTACCTTGCTGTGGTCTGCAAGCGCTATGACTTTCTGTGTATTCGCAATCACAATCCTCCTATGATTGGACTCGGCCATATGGTAATCCGTAATCCCTTTTGTAAGGCTAAGCCCGCCAACCCCCAGAAAATACTTATCCGTGATAAAGCGGCCTACGTTATCATCCGTCATATAACCGGACACGGAACATTCCCCACCCCTCACTTCCCCGCCCAGCATGATGACACGGATATTGCTGTCCTCGGACAGGACCATTGCTATCTTCATGGAATTGGTGAGGACCGTCACCCTTCGCTTTCCCACCAGGGCCTTTGCAAATTCCAGGGTTGTGGTCCCTATATCCACCGCAATCACGTCCTCGTCCCTGACCAGTTCCACTGCCTTTTCCCCAATGGCCTTTTTCTCTTTGAAGTGCTTAATCTCCCTGGTTGAATAAGATGGCTCCGTAGCCCTTGGCTGGGCCGGCACCGCTCCTCCGTACACCCGGCTCAGCATGCCGTGCTCCTCCATATATTCAAGGTCCCTTCTGACGGTTTCAATGGATACATTAAAAAGCCTCATAAGTTCACTGACCTTTACAATCCCTTCATCATGCAATAGCTCCATGACTTTATTGCGCCGTTCCTGCAGCATGACTCCTCCTATATTTCATTTCATGAATCCCAAGCAATTCCACATAAATCCCTTACCGGCATCTATATCTGACCCACATCTGCCAGAATCAATTCTATCCCTTTTTCCTGGAGATAGCGCACATATCCCTGGGACAGGGTGCTGTCGGATATAATGGTGTGGATGCTGTCCAGCGGGCATGTCACGCTGAAGGAGTCGGCGCCGAACTTTTTGGCATGGGCCACAAGCACGGTTTTCCTGGCACGGCTCAATATGGCTTTATTGACCTGGGCCACCTCACAGTTATAATCAGAAACCCCGTTTTCTTTGGTAATTCCCCCTGCACAGATAAATGCAATGTCTACACAGAAATGTTTCAGGGCCTCCACGGTCAGATGGCCTTCCATGTCGTACTCGCTGCTGTTGACACAACCTCCCAGCACAAACATCCGCACATCTGAATCAATCAGTTCATTCAGCACGAAAATGGAATTGGTGAGGACCGTGATATGTTTTATGTCACGGATATGTTTGGCAATCTGAAGCACGGTGGAACCAACTGAAAGAAGCACCGTGTCCCCCTCCTTCACCAGCTTCGCGGCTTCCCTCCCAATGGCCTCCCGCTCCACGGAACTGGAGGCATCCATAATACAAGGCGGTTCTGCCATCCCTGCCAAAGAAGAGACCTGCTCTGATAGAATAGCGCCTCCATAGACCCGCTTAATCAGCCCCTGTTCCTGAAGGACTTCCAAATCCCGTCTTGCAGTTTCGTGGGATACCTGGTATTTCTTAACAACATCGGACATCTTAATTGCCTTTTTCTGTTTTATGATTGAGAATATCTCATCCTGGCGCTCCTTTGCAAGCATGCATTTACCTCGCTTTTCAGATTCTTGTTTTATTATATAACGAATCAAAAAAACTGTCTACCGCAAGGCGTCCGGTAATCTGCAGGCTTCTATTCTACATCCGCCTTGCATTGCATACCATTATGTGAGGTGAATATCATGCAATCCTGTGAACTTGCTCTTTCCATATCCACGCTGGCCTGCTGTATTGCCGAGGGCAAAAGCCCTGAGGAAATCGCGCTTATCAGTTCCATCTTCATGCAGCTGGGCGACACATTAGCTACCATTGCCGCACACCAGGCCCTGTGCTGCCAGCCCAAAGATACCAAAGAATAAAAGGGTGTTATGCCCAATCCGGCAGGCGCCTTACTTAACCTGCCGGTCT
>ERZ652156.510-NODE-510-length-12446-cov-9.38754_pt1 | contig 12446 bp, 9 predicted proteins | sample MGYA00514760_ERZ652156 | MGnify/ENA metagenome assembly ERZ652156
CGAGATCTGCGCATGTCTCGTGGGCTCGGAGATGTGTATAAGAGACAGGGTCTTACAATCGCAGCCTATTGGCTGAATGTGGGGTTTGCTACATTTGGCATGAATTTTGTCAATATATGGCCGTTTTTTTTCGGCGTATGGGTCTATTCACGCCTTGAGAAGGTGCCTTTTGGCAGCATGGCCAATCAGGCCATGTTCGCCACGGCCCTGGCTCCTTTTGCCAGTGAGCTGATGTTCCGCTATCCACATCCCGGTACTGTTGGATTTTCTGTTTTGGGACTGCTGCTGGCCATTGGGCTGGGAGCCCTGGTAGGGTGCGTGATGCCGCCGCTTTGCGCCCATGCCCCGAATTTCCATAAAGGGTATGATTTATACAGTGCCGGTCCTGCGGCCGGGCTGCTGGCATTCTTCCTGTTCTGCACCATGTTTAAGTCTCCGGGAGTAGAGGTGCCTGTTAACACAAACCTGGGGGATGGTGAAAGGATGTCCGTGAATGTATTTTTTATCATCGTATTCCTGGGCTGTCTTCTGGCAGGATACATAATGGACAAGAACAGCATTAAGGACTACAGGAAGCTGTGGCGCAGCGACGGGTATAAAACGGATTATACGGCAGCCTTTGGGATTCCGGTTACAATGATTAATCTGGGTGTTTACGGTCTCTTTATCCTTCTGTATTTCAATGTTGTACATGGCATGACCATGGTTGACGGACACCTGGTATTCACAGGAGCTAAATTCACCGGCGCCACAATGGGGGCTGTCATGTGCATGTTCGCCTTCTGTGCCCAGGGCGCCCAGCCGCGCACCGTATTCCCTATAGCGGTGGGATATGCGGTGGCTTCCCTGCTGCCTTTCTTCATGTATGTGTCGGGTATTACGCCGGAGCAGAGCTGGACGCTGACAACCCAGGGAATACTGGTAGGCATGTGCTTTGCCAGCGGACTTGCGCCCATTGCCGGGAAATTCGGATTCTGGGCAGCGGTAGCGGCAGGGGCCATGCATGCCATCATGGTGACCACTGTTCCTCTGTGGCATGGGGGATTCTGCCTTTATAACGGCGGGTTCACGGCAGGCATCGTAGCGTTCCTTCTGGTTCCTGTACTGGAGGATTCCCGCCGGAAAAAAGAGGAGAGGGCGGCAGCTGGGGCAGGAAGTTAAAGAATTCCGATAACACATATTTGTTATATCAATAGGCAGTTGGCCTGTGTTTATTGACTGAAAATGCCAGTAAGGATACACTTTAATTGTACAAAATAACGAATTACCGTTTCCGAGTCTGCAGCCCTAAAGAGAGTGTCCATGGATGCAGGCCGATTATCCGGGGTAACACGGGAAACTGTGCTGCCTTCCCTCTTTGAAAAGGAATCAGGTATTCAGAATAAGGAGGAAATGTATGGCTACAAAACAAGTACAGACAACCTGTCCATATTGCGGCGCGGGATGTCAAATCATGTTTACCGTGGATTCGGATGCCAATAAAATTGTTGGCGCTGTACCTGCGGACGGCCGTACGAATCAGGGCAAGCTGTGTCTGAAAGGCCACTATGGCTGGGATTATCTCAATGATCCCCAGATTCTTACTAAAAGGCTGAGGCACCCCATGATTCGTAAGAACGGTAAGGGAAGTCCGCTGGAAGTTGTCTCCTGGGACGAGGCAGTGAAGTTTGTCGCAGGCAGGCTCTCTGCAATCAAGGAGAAATTCGGACCGGATTCCATCATGTGCACAGGATGTGCGCGCGGCTCAGGTAATGAAGCAAACTACATCATCCAGAAATTTGCGCGGGCCTGTATCGGTACTAATAATATCGATCACTGCGCACGGATATGACATGCACCTTCAGTAGCGGGTCTACTGTACTCATTAGGTTCAGGTGCAATGTCAATGGGCGTTCACGAGATTGAAGACGCCAAGCTGATACTTAACTTTGGTTATAACGGGGCGGATTCCCACCCCATCGTCCAGGGGAAGATTGTACGTGCGAAACAGAAAGGCGCATCAATCATCTGTGCCGATCCGCGTGTGATTGAGACTGCCCGTATTGCAGATGTCCATCTGCAGCTCAAGGGCGGCACCAACCTGGCCCTTGTCAATGCCATGTGTAATGTAATCTATACAGAGGGTCTGATGGATAAGGACTTTATCGAACAGCACACAGAGGGCTTTGATGAATTTATCGAGGTAATTAAGAAATATACTCCTGAAAGTGTTGAATCCATCTGCCAGATACCGGCTAAGACAATCCGTAAGGCGGCCAGGATGTATGCAGCTGCTGAGTCCGCCATGATTTTGTATGGAATGGGCGTATGCCAGTTCGGGCAGGCAGTGGATGTGGTAAAAGGTCTGGCCAACATGGCGCTAATGACCGGAAACTTCGGCAAGTGGGCTACCGGTATCGGACCTGTCCGCGGACAAAATAACGTGCAGGGCGCCTGCGACATGGGAGCGCTGCCCAACTCTTATCCGGCTTACCAGAATGTGACGGTACCTGAGAACCGCGAAAAGTTCGAAAAGGCCTGGGGGGTTAAACTGTCCGATCAGGTGGGGCTTCCTCTGAGCCGTGTGCCTGAAAAGGTGCTGGAAGAAAAGGACCCCATGAAACAGATCCACGCATATTACATTGTGGGTGAGGATCCTGCGCAGTCTGACCCTGATTTAGGTGAAGTGCGTGAGACCCTGGAGAAATGTGATTTTGTCATTTTACAGGATATCTATATGAATAAAACAGCAGAACTGGCAGATGTGCTCCTTCCCTCTACTGCATGGGGAGAGCATGAAGGCGTATATACCTGCTGTGACCGCGGCTTCCAGCGTTTCCGCAAACTGGTGGAACCCAGTGATGATATTAAGACAGATTGGGAGATTGTCTGCATGATATCAACTGCAATGGGTTATCCCATGCACTATGACAATACGGAGCAGATATGGAATGAGCTGATTGACCTGTGCCCCAGCTTTACTGGCGCCACCTATGAAAAGATTGAGAAATATGGCTGTGTACAGTGGCCCTGCCGGAGCAAGGACATGAGCGATAAGGGAACCTCCTTCTTACATAAGGACGGCAGGTTTGCCAATCCCGATGGGAAAGGTAAGTTCTACGGAACTGACTGGAGACCGCCTTATGAGCTGGAGACAGAGGAATTCCCATTGTCTTTCTCCACCGTACGTGAGGTAGGACATTATTCCGTGCGCACCATGACCGGAAACTGCCGTATGTTGCGCAGTCTGGAAGATGAACCGGGATGGATTCAGATGAACCCGGAGGACTGCAGGGAACTGGATATTCATGAAGGCGACCTGGTTAAGGTGTTTAACAAGCGCGGCTGGTGCATCACCAGATGCCTTCCTACCGACAGGGTAGCCAAAGGCTCCACCTATATGACATACCAGTGGTGGATTGGAGCCTGCAACGAACTGACCATAGGCATGAACCTGGATCCAATCAGCAATACACCGGAATTCAAATACTGCAACTGCCGTGTGGAAAAGATGGCTGACCAGCAGTGGGCTGAAAAATATCTGATATCGGAATACCGCTCACTCCGTGAGAGGATGGGTATCAAGTGTATCGGCGTACAGAAGGTGGCAGGCGAAGAAGCACCTGTATCCGGATACGGAAAGGGGGCTAAGGCATGAATTATCTTGTAAAAGGAAATCCAGATCTTTGTATTGGCTGCCGTACCTGCCTGATTGGCTGCGTAGTGGCTCATGGAGACAAGCATATATTTGAGATAGATCCGGACGGATATACCTTTAATCCTAAGCTGCACATGGTTAAGACCGCAAGGATAACAGTGCCGGTACAGTGTAAACACTGTGAATCGCCTGCCTGCATGGCCGTATGTCCGGAAAAGGTGATTACCATGCATGATAATGCGGTGGTCATTGATACCAAGGGATGTATCGGCTGTAAAAACTGTATGGACGCATGTCCCTTCGGCGCCATTGACCTTGTTCCTGTGGCAGATGAATATCAGGCAGATGGGAACATGAAGGTGGTTGCCAACAAATGTGATTTGTGTGTTGGGGTGGAAGGCGGGCCTGCCTGTGTAAGGGTATGCCCCACAGAAGCACTGACACTGGTGGAGGCAGACGACATTGAGGAATCTGTTGCAAGGAAACGTCTTGATACGGCAAATAAACTTGTATTTTCTAAAATGGAAGGATAAGTTTCCTCAGAGGAAACAAAAACCTGTATACCGGCTTCTTAAGTGAAGTGTATGCGGCGGCAGCCATCTGGCTGCTGCCGCATGTGGATAGGGGTCTGGTAAAAATGTTGTATAGAATGGAGGAGTCAACATGAGGAAACAAATCGGTTATTTTGTTGTGGGCGACAGTTCCAAATGTACTGGCTGCAAGGCCTGCGAGGTAGCCTGCTTTGCAGGGCATAACAGGGAAAGCAACGGGGTGGGAAAGACGGTGGGGACGGTGACGGTTCCTGTCTCTCCAAGACTGTACCTGGTAAAAGGAGAGGGATTCTGTGTCCCGGTCCAGTGCAAACATTGTGAAGATGCCCCCTGCCTGAATGCCTGCGGTAAAAATGCAATCACCCGTATTGATAATCAGATTATAGTAAATGAAGAAAAATGTATCGGCTGTAAGGACTGCATGTTAGCATGTCCTTTTGGCGCGATTTCCCTTCTCCCGTCATGTGAAGGCGGAAAGCAGGTTGCCCAGGTTGGAGCCGAGGAGCCAAAGAAGTTCGCATCCAAATGCGACCTCTGCGCGGGTATCGAGGGCGGTCCTGCCTGTGTGAGGGTCTGTCCTAACGAGGCGCTGCGCCTGGTATACCCGGAAGAGGAACGCTATGAGAAACAGATGCGGGCCGCTGAAACCCTTGCATTAATCCAATAAGGTGAGAAAGGAGAACGAAATCATGAAGGTAATCGATATCGACAAAAATTTATGTACCGGCTGCCGTGAATGTGCCAATGTATGTCCTGCTTATGCCATTATTGGTGAACAGGGGGAGCCGCAGACCATAGACACGGATAAATGTGTCATGTGCGGCCAGTGCGTCCAGAAATGTAAATCCTATGTATCCATCCTGGAACACGGGGAAGAGGCGTATGAGAAGGTACGGGAAGAGAGGAACCTTCCAGGGTCCATAAGAGAACCGCTGTTTGCAGCGTATAATGTGTGCCACCTGGATGAAGTGAAAAAGGCATTGGCTGACCCAAATCTGGTCACCATTGTCCAGAGTGCCCCTGCGGTGCGTGTGGGGATTGCGGAGGATTTTGGCGCCCCCCTTGGCACCCTGTCAGATGGCAGGCTGGCCGCGGCCTTAAGGAAGATTGGCTTTGACTATGTATATGATACAAACTTTGCAGCCGACCTGACAATCATGGAAGAGGGCACCGAACTGATAAACCGTGTGACAGGGGGAGGAATCCTTCCCATGATTACATCCTGCTGCCCTGGCTGGGTAACGTTCCTGGAGCGGAATTATCCGGAATTAAAGGAACATCTTTCTTCCTGTAAGAGTCCGCAGCAGATGATGGGGGCAGTCATCAAGACCTACGGGGCGGAGATTAACAAGCTTGACCCTGCAAAGGTCTACAGTGTATCCATCATGCCCTGTACCTGTAAGGAATACGAGTGCAGCCGGCCGGAAATGAATAGCAGCGAGTACAGGGATGTGGATGTGGTCCTGACCACCCGTGAGCTGGCATATCTGATAAAGGATATGGGAATTGATTTTAATGCGCTGGCGGATGAGGAGTTTGATCATCCTCTTGGGGACTATAGCGGGGCAGTCAATATCTTCGGCGTGACCGGAGGCGTAATGGAGGCAGCCATACGTACGGGATATGAGCTGATTACGGGGCAGCCCATCCCGCAGGTCGAGGTAATACCTGTCCGCGGCACAGAAGGATTCAGGACCGCATCCATACACGCCGGTGATCTGATCCTGAAGGTCGGAATTGTTACCGGACTTAAGAATGTGATTCCGGTTCTGGAACAGATAAAGGATGGAAAGCTGGACCTTCACTTCATCGAAATCATGGCATGTCCGGAGGGCTGTGTCAGCGGCGGCGGACAGCCTAAGCTTCTGGAGGATACGGACATGGAGGAAGCATATGCGGTCCGCCGGGAATCCATGTTTGTCCATGATGAAAACCTGCCAATCAGGAAATCACACGAAAATCCAAGTATTAAGAAGATATATGACGAATTCCTTGAAAAACCCAACGGACATATCCCGCATCACCTGCTGCATACGGAGTATTGCAAGGGGGCAAATAACTGGAAGAAGAAATCCAGACCCGCCAGATAATATTGGGTTAAAACGGTGTTTGTCATCAGTGTTTGACGGACGCCGTTTTTCAGAGGGATACGTGGGTAAAGGAAAAGGAGATGCGATGGACCGGGAACTGTTGAGAATGCTGCCAAAGGTAGATGTGCTGGCGGAACAGACGGGAATGAGGATGGCGGAGCGGATGGGAATGCCGGATTCCGGAATGGAGACGCTTTTGGAGGTTCCTAAAAGCGGGTACGCAGGGCTATCCGCGAACGGGCTGGCGGAATCGGCCAGGAATGTGCTGGCCCGCCTCAGGCAGGAGATTCTTGAAGGGGAATGTACGTCATTGCCGGATAACCGGGCGCTGTGCCGGTTGGTGGAACAGGAATACCGGAAAAACTGCATGAGGAGCCTGCGCCCGGTCATCAATGCAACGGGAATCATACTTCATACCAATCTTGGCAGGAGCATCTTAAGCCCAGAGGCGGCGGAGGCAGCAAAGCAGGCCGCCAGCTGCTATACCAACCTGGAATACCGTCTGGATGAGGGTATCCGCGGCAGCCGCTACGACCATATGGAATCCCAGCTGTTAAGACTGTGCGGCGGTGAGGCTGCCATGGTGGTAAACAATAATGCGGCAGCAATCATGCTTATCCTGAGTACAATGGCCAGAGGCAGGACAGTGGTCATCTCCAGAGGCGAGCTGGTGGAAATCGGAGGCTCCTTCCGTGTGCCGGAAATCATGGAAATGAGCGGATGCAGGTTAAAGGAGGTGGGGTCTACCAATAAAACACGGCGCGCGGACTATGAAAGGGCAGTGGATGAGGATACGGCCGCCATCCTCAAGGTACACACCAGTAATTTCAGGATGACCGGCTTTACGGAGGAAGTGCCGCTTAAGGAACTGGCCGCGTTGGGAAAGCAGACAGGACTTCCTGTCATTTATGATATGGGAAGCGGTTCCCTGGTGCCCATGAACCTTATGAAAGGGGTCTGTGAGCCTAATACTCCGGAGGCAGTAGGGGCAGGAGCGGATATCATCTGCTTTTCCGGCGACAAGCTGTTAGGCGGGCCCCAGGCCGGAATCATCATAGGGAGAAAGCAGTATGTAAAGGCCATGAAGGCCAATCCTCTGGCCCGGGCGCTGCGGGTGGATAAAATGACACTGGCAGCCCTGGAGGCCACCCTTTTCCAGTATCTGGACGGCAGCGCATGGAAGAACATCCCCACCCTTGCCATGCTTGGGATGTCTGCAGAGGGATTGAGGGAAAAATGTATGGATCTGATACAGCACCTGTCAGATATTCCGGGAATCAGCCTTGCCATGGTGGAGGACCAGGCCCCGGCAGGAGGAGGTTCCATTCCTGGGGTCATGTTCCCTGCATGCTGCGCGTCAGTATCATGTGATGGAATCAGTACAGAAGAACTGGAGCATCTGCTGCGGATGCTTCCCCGCCCCATCATAGCCAGGATTCATGAGGGGAAACTCCTTCTGGATTCCAAGACCATGAAGGATGGGGACATGGAGATTGTGAGGGATGGATTCATGCAGATAAGCAAAATGTATGTTACGGGTGGGGAGATTGGATGAAACATTTTATCATCGGAACGGCCGGCCATGTGGACCATGGAAAGACCAGCCTGATTAAGGCCATGACGGGCATTGACACCGACCGTCTGAAGGAGGAGAAAAAGAGAGGCATCACCATAGATTTGGGATTTGCCTATATGGATCTGCCGCATTTTTGCAATGTGGGGATTGTGGATGTGCCCGGACATGAAAAATTCATCAGGAACATGCTGGCAGGGGCAGGGGGGATTGACATGGCAATCCTGGTTGTGGCGGCAGATGAAGGTGTGATGCCTCAAACCAGGGAGCACCTGGACATCCTGTCCGTTCTGGGGATGGGGCGCGGCCTTGTTGTGATTACAAAAACAGATCTGGCTGAGCCTGGATTCATCGAAATGGTTGAGGAAGATATCCTGGATGCGGTTGAGGGCACATTCCTGGAAAATGCCCCTGTTTTGAAAGTATCCTCCCACACAGGGGAAGGAATCGGACCGCTTAAGGCCTGTCTGGACAGGCAGCTTATGGAGCTGGCGCAAAAGGATGAAAAAAAGCCCTTCCGCCTTCCGATTGACCGGGCGTTTACCATGACTGGTTTTGGAACGGTGGTAACTGGCACTGTCATTGAAGGAACGGTTAACCTGGAGCAGGAATGTATGCTGTATCCGGACATGATCCCGGTTAAGATACGGGGAATCCAGATTCATTCCAGCGCTTCCGAAACTGCCTGCGCGGGTCAGCGTGCGGCGGTTAACCTTTCCGCCATTCCAAAAGAAGCAATCAGGCGGGGCCATGTGCTGGCCCCATCCGGCAGCCTGACTCCTGCGATGTTTTTAGATGTGAGGCTGGATGTGTTAAAGGACAGTGCGTATTCCGTTAAAAACAACAGCAGGGTCCATTTTCACCACGGTTCGGCCGAACTTGTGGCCAAGGTCATCCTGATGGACCGGGACATACTCAATCCAGGGAATTCCTGTTATGCGCAGCTGCGCTTCACGGAGCCGGTTGTGGCAAAAAAAGGGGACCGGTTCGTAATCCGGTTTTATTCCCCGCTTGTCACGGTGGGCGGAGGAATGGTGCTGGACAGCGCGCCGGTTAAAAAAAGGCGTAACCAGGAAGAAGTCTGCCTTGGAATGGAAATCAAGGAGAGGGGAAGTGACAGGGACCAGCTGCTCCAGACAATAAAAGAGAATTTCCGCCCCTTCCATACGCTGCAGGAATTAATAAGAAAAGGGGATTTGAACCGCCATACCGCGAAGCAAAGCCGCAGCCTGCTGCTGTCAGAAGGAAGGATAGTGGAGCTGGAAGGCGGGGTATATCTGGCAAAAGAGAGGGAGGAGGCGTTCCGGGAACATATTATCCTTACGCTGAAGGAGTTCCACCGGGAGAATCCATTAAAGGAGGGGATGCCGCTTCAGGAGTTCAGGCTGAAGCTTTTGGGGAATGGAAGGGAAAAAGATGCGGATGCCCTGCTGGGTTACTGGATAGGGCAGAAAGTGTTAAAGGATAAGGATGGCTGTGTCAGCCTTTATAACTTCAGGATACAGAAACAGGAAGATGAAACAATAGTGGCTCAAGGGCTTGAACGTATTTACCGCGACGCTGCGTTTGCCCTGCCGGTACTGGAGCATGTAACCGGCTTGTATAAGGGAAACCGCCGTTTTAATGCAGTGCTTGGCATGATGCTGAAAGAGGGCGTATTGATTAAGCTGGACCAACGCTATCTGATTCATAGGGAGTGGTATGAAACGGCCAGACAGAAGCTGATGGAGGCAGGCAGGGACCGGCAGGAGATAACCTTGGGTCAATACAGGGACTGTCTGGATGCATCCAGAAAGATTGCCCTGGCATTGCTGGAATATTTTGACAGGCAGGGATTGACCAGGAAAAATGGGGATGTCAGGGTGTTGTCACGTACAGGCGAAAAAATATAATAAGTACTTGAAAAAAGGAACATTGTTTGATATAATTGTTATAGTTGTTATATATCTTATATATTAATGCGAGTATATGAGTGCTGGTGTGCTCCCTGGTCTTCAAAACCTGTGCTATCGGTTAAAATCCGGTTAGGTGGGTTCGATTCCCACATATTCGCGCCAAAAACAATCCGATTCCTTAACTACAAGGCAATCGGTTTTTTTATTACAGAAAACCCGGGGAGGATAAAGGGATGGATAAGAATATACACGGTTACAGGGAACGGATTTCCGTGGAAGAAGCCGCGGACTGCATCATGGATTTTGTAATGCCTGTGGCTGAATCAGAGGAGGTGCCCCTGCTTGAGAGCATGGGAAGGATTGTGTCAAAGGATATGAGGGCCGACCTTGACAATCCTCCTTTTGACCGTGCTCCTGTGGATGGATATGCCTGCCGGGCCTGCGATACCGCAGGCGCTTCAAGCGGACATCCGGTGAAACTTCAGGTGGTGGGGGAAATAAATGCCGGACAGTTTTCCATGGATTCCATAGGTCCCGGCCAGGCGGTCAGGATTATGACCGGAGCAGCCATACCCGAGGGCTGCGACTGCTGCATCAGACAGGAGGATACGGATTACGGGGAATCGGAAGTAGAAATCTACAGGGAATTGAAGCCTCACGATAATTACTGTGACAAAGGAGAAGATTTCCGGTCAGGGACCCTTATGGTGAAACAGGGAGAGAAAATCAGCTACGTTGAAGTCGGAAACCTGGCAGCCATGGGATGCAGCCGGGTGCCGGTGTACCGAAAGCCCAGGATTGCCCTGTTTACCACCGGGGATGAAGTAACCCTTCCAGGCCAGCCCCTTCTTCAGGGAAAGATTTACAACAGTAACTATTATCTTCTGGCAGCCAGGCTTAAAACACTGGGGGTGGAACCCATGTGGACGGACAGCCTTATGGATGACCGGGAACAGGTGGCAGGAGCAATACAGAAGGCTGTTTTGGAGGGCGCTGACCTGATTATTACCACAGGCGGTGTGTCCGTGGGGAAAAAAGATATCATCCATGACTCCCTGGAACGTTTGGGGGCCAGGAAGATATTCTGGAAGGTAAAGCTGAAACCGGGCACACCCACCGTTTTTTCCATATACAGGGGAATACCGGTCATCAGCCTGTCCGGCAATCCCTTTGGCGCCATTACCAATGTGGAATTAATCATCCGTCCCGTGCTGGCTAAAATGACAGGGGATCCGTCCCTGCCGGCAGCTGCAGCGGAAGCAGTCATGGCAGATGCTTTCCCAAAGGCCAGTCAGGGCCGCAGGTTTATCCGGGCAGCATGCAGGGCGGGGAAGGTGTATCTTCCGGACGGCCTTCATTCCTCCGGGGTCCTGTCCTCCATGAAGGGCTGCAACTGCCTGGTTGATATTGCTCCGGGGACATTGTCCCTTGAGGCGGGGGACCGGGTAAAAATCTGGATGCTGTGACAATGGGTTTTGGGATAAAAGTGAATACAGGAAAGAAAATATAAAAACAGTACATCCGGGAATCAGGCCATGGCCATGATTGTCCGGATGTACTGTTTTACTTTATGATTCTATGTGATACCTGTTTTTTATGTAATTAAAAAAATAATCCGTGGTAGGAGAAAACATCATGCTTTTATGGTACACAAGATACATGTTCCGGTCCAGTAATTCTGAATCAAAGTCAAACTCCAGAAGATGGCCGAATTTAACGTAATCCTCCACTGCTTTCCTGCTGATGATGGACAGGCCTAGATTGCCGTATACCGCCTGCTTGATGCTTTCCGTGGTCTGCATCTCAGTGACTATATTAAGATCACTTTCTTCAATGCCCACGCTGTGTAAAAAGGCAGCAGCCACTTTGCGGGTGCCGCTTCCTGTTTCCCGCCATATATAGGGATATTTTGTCAGATGTTCGATAGGAAATGCCCCATCCATATGACGGAAGGCAGCTGTATTCGGAGTGATAAGGACCAGACGGTCCGTAAGGAAGGGAGTAAAGGCCAGGCGGGAATCAGTGACAGACATACCGGTTAACCCCAGGTCCACCTCAAAATTTTCCACACAGCTGATAACGGCCTGGCTATCCATTTCACGTACCGTGAAAAAAATATCCGGGTTGGATTTTCGGACTCCGGTCAGGAGACGGGGGAGGATATAATGGGCTGGGACAGTGGACGCCGCCAAGCGCAGATTGCCTTTGACTTCCTTTGTGTAACTCTTCATTTTTATGCAGGCAACATCCCTTATATGAATAAGTTCCAATGCGTATTCGTAGAATATTTTCCCGGCATCTGACAAGATGACATCTTTGGTCGTGCGTACCAGCAGCTGAACGCCCAACTCTGATTCGAGGGATTTAATATGGGCGCTGATGGTGGGCTGCGACAGATAAAGTTTACGGGCTGCCTGGGAAAAACTCTTATATCTGACCACATTTACAAACGCTTCTACTTGGTTTATATACATGTTTTTCTCCTTTGACACATTGGGAATGTGGGCAGATTACAATTATGCCGGCCACATTACAACCCTTTCCTTTTAGTTTACTACATTGGGAAAAAAATTGCGTTTTGAAAGGGAAAATATCCATTGAATTATAGAATATGTCTATTGATAAAACTGATATGACCCCCCCCCATATGGATTGATTGATAAAACTGATAACCCCCTGTCTCTTATACACATCTCCGAG
>ERZ652156.515-NODE-515-length-12379-cov-10.7898_pt1 | contig 12379 bp, 9 predicted proteins | sample MGYA00514760_ERZ652156 | MGnify/ENA metagenome assembly ERZ652156
GAGATCTGCGCATGTCTCGTGGGCTCGGAGATGTGTATAAGAGACAGGGGTATAACTGTCTAAAATACTAGGTGGTTGGTCTATATATAAAGAGAGCTTATATGGGGAAGGGCGCTGGCGGCAGACGCCCATTTCCCTTGTTTTTTTCTAACGTTAAGCATGCATCTCAAAATAATAAAGGATATGAAAGGAAAGAGGAGAAGATGAAAAAGGCAAAGACACGCATTATCTGGGGAATCATTATTGTAATCATAGCAGTAATCCTGATTGCCCGCATCGTGAAAAAGGAAGAGCCTGTTGCCCCCACCCCGGACCCGGTAGTTACGGCTCAGACCCCGTTCATGGGGGATATTGAACTGACAACGGATCTGGTAGGCACCATCGAGCCCGCGGATATTGTATACATATACCCGAAGGCTGGCGGTGATGTGACAGCAGTGAATGTTAAGGCTGGCGATACAATCGCAGCCGGTCAGGTACTTGTGGAGATTGATACAAAGCAGGTGGCATCAGCCAAGAACGCCATGGATACCGCTAAGGTTGCATGGGATGACGCCGTATCCACGTTAAACCGTATGGCGCCCCTTCATGCCTCCGGTTTTGTATCTGACAAGGAGTTTGAGGGATATCAGACAGCGGCTGAGGCAAAGCGCCTCCAGTATGAGGCTGCCAAGATCGGTTATGACAACCAGATGGAATTCAGCCATGTTACATCCCCTATCAGCGGACGGGTGGAACAGCTGAACGTGGAAGTCCATGACAGTGTGGGAACCTCTGGACAGCTGTGTGTGATTGCAGGCGACGGCGGCAATAATGTGACCTTCTATGTGACTGAGAAGGTTAAGAATAACCTGAGCACAGGCACACCTGTAACAATTACCAAAGAAGGGACCCAGTACGGCGGCAGCGTGATTGAGGTCAACAATATGGCCGAGGCTTCCATTGGCCTGTTTAAGGTAAAGGCCTCTGTGGAGGATCATGAGACCATGGCGCCCGGAACCAGTGTGGAGATTAAGGTTCCCTCAGCATCCGCCAGGAATGTGATGCTGGTTCCCACCCACTGCGTATACTACAAGGCAGGAAACGCATATGTCTATACATACGACCAGGCCCAGGCCGTCATCCATGAGGTCCCTGTGGAAGTGGGTATATTTGATAAGGACAATATTGTCGTGACCTCAGGGCTTACCCTGGATGACATGGTACTCACCACATGGACCTCCGAGCTTAAGGAAGGAACCAAGGTGACCCTGGATACAGGCGCAGCGAATGGGGAGAGCCAGACAGGTGAACCTGAAAGTCCAGCCGCAGACCAAAGTGAAGCACAGTAGAAGGAGGCAGGAAAATGGGCTTAACGAAACTCGTCTTAAAAAGACCGGTCAGTACGGTTCTTGCAATCCTGTGCCTGATTGTGTTCGGCTTATCCTCTGTGATGAAATCACCGTTGGAATTAATGCCGGATATGAACATGTCCATGATGATTGTTATGACTGTCTATCCCGGAGCCAGCCCTGACGATGTAAATGAGCTGGTAACAAAACCCATTGAGGACAGGGCCAGTACCCTGAGCGGTCTGGATACCATATCCTCACAGTCAAAAGAGAATATGTCCATCGTAATGTTAAAGTATGATTACGGCACGGATATGAACGATGCCTATGATGACCTTAAAAAGCAGATGGACCTTGCAAAAACGGAACTTCCCGATGATGCGGAAGACCCGATCATGCTGGAACTGAACACCAGCTTAAAGCCGAATGTGATCATGGCTGTCAGCCACGGCGAGGACGATGACCTTTATAACTATGTCAATAACAATATCGTACCTGAGTTTGAGAAGCTGTCCTCTGTGGCAGAGGTATCCCTTGCAGGCGGCGTACAGAAGTACATCAAGGTGGAACTGCTGCCTGAGAAGCTGAAGCAGTACGGCGTTACCATGAACTCCATTGCAGGCGATATCACCGGCGCGGACCTTACATATCCCGCGGGCAACACGGAGGTGGGCGACCAGAAGCTGGCCGTGTCCACGGAGCAGCCCTTTGAGACCATGGAAAGCCTCAATGACATCCCCCTTACGGTGAACGGCAGCCAGACCGTTTATTTAAGCGATGTGGCCAACATATACATGGGCGCGGACGACATTGAGAGTATTGCACGTTACAAGGCAGAGAACGGGGTGCCGGAAGATATCGTGGCCCTGACCGTCAGTAAGCAGCAGGATGCGGCCACCCTTACCGTGTCAAAGGATGTGAGCAAGGTAGTGGACCAGCTGACAAAGCTGGATCCCACCCTCCAGATTACAGTGGTAAATGATGACAAGGACTCTATCATGTCCTCCCTAAGCTCTGTTATTGAGACCATGATTATGGCTGTCATCATTTCCATGGTCATCATATGGCTGTTCTTCGGGGACCTGAAGGCCTCGCTGATTGTAGGAAGCTCCATCCCGGTGTCCATCCTGGCATCCCTGATACTTATGCAGCTTATGGGCTTCAGCCTGAACGTCATCACCCTGAGCGCCCTGGTATTGGGCGTGGGTATGATGGTGGATAACTCAACGGTTGTACTGGAGAGCTGCTTCAGGGCCACGGATGATACGGGCTTCAGGGAATTTTCAAAGGCAGCGCTCAACGGAACCGGGGTTGTGTACCAGTCAGTCATCGGCTCCACGCTGACCACCTGCGTGGTGTTCCTGCCCCTGGCCATGCTGGGCGGCATGACAGGCATGATGTTCCGGCCCTTGGGCTTTACCATTGTATTCTGTATGACGGCTTCCCTGATATCCGCTATTACGGTAGTGCCCTTATGTTACATGATTTACAAACCAATTGAGAAGAAGACAGCGCCGTTATCAAGGCCGGTTGAAAAAATGCAGGAAGCTTACCGGACCATCATGAGAAGCCTTCTTAAAAAGCGCGGCCTTGTCATGCTGGCATCCGTACTGCTGCTGTTATTCTCATTCTTCCTTGCCAGGTTCCTGCGGATGGAGCTTATGGCTGAGGATGACCAGGGCCAGATTACCATCACGGCGGAAGTTAAGCCGGGCATGAAGATTGACAAGGTGGATGGGATCATGAAGCAGGTGGAAGGGATCATATCCCAGCAGCCTGACGTGGAATCCTACTTCACCATGGCAGGAAGCTCAGGTCTTAGCATGAGTTCCGACCCCAATATAACCGTGTATCTCAAAAAGGACAGGAAGATGGAAACGGATGAGGTTGTCAAGCTGTGGAAACAGCAGCTGGCAGGCATCTCCGATACCAACATAACGGTTGAGGCCTACTCCCAGGTCAGCGCCATGATGGGCTCTGAGAGTGATTATACGGTTGAACTTCAGAGCACCAACTACGATGACCTGAAAGCGGTCAGCGACGACATTGCCCAGAAGCTGAGCCAGCGGCCTGAACTGACCAAGGTGCATTCATCCCTGGAGAACGCGGCTTCCGTTGTAAAAGTTACGGTGAACCCCATCAAAGCCAGGGCGGCAGGCCTGTCGCCGGCGCAGATTGGCGGTACCCTCAACAATATGTTAAGCGGCGTGACCCCAACTACCATGAACATCAACGGCGACGATATTGATGTTAAGGTGGAGTATCCCAAGGACCGTTACCGTACGCTGGACCAGGTGGAAAGTGTTACGCTCCAGACCCCAAGCGGCAGGTCCGTGGCCCTGACAGATGTGGCGGATATCCGTTTTGCGGACAGCCCGGCATCCATTACAAGGCAGGATAAACAGTACCGTGTGACGGTGAGCGGCATCTACACGGAGAACTCCAATAAGAATACAAAGACCCAGCTGATGGACGAAGTGGTAAAACCCAATGTAGGCGGCACGGTGTCCATTGCCCAGAATGCCCAGGAAGAATCCATGGCAACTGAGTTCAGCGCGCTGTTCCAGGCCATTGGACTGGCAATCTTCCTTGTATTCGTAGTCATGGCGGCCCAGTTTGAGTCACCCAAGTTCTCCATCATGGTCATGACCACCATCCCGTTCTGCCTCATAGGCGCCTTCGGCCTTCTGTGGCTGGCGGACAGCGCCATCAGCATGACGTCGCTTTTGGGCTTCCTAATGCTGGTAGGTACGGTTGTTAACAACGGTATCCTTTATGTGGATACGGTGAACCAGTACAGGAGGGAGATGGACCTGAATACGGCCCTTGTGGAAGCAGGAGCCACCCGTCTGAGGCCTATCCTCATGACCACCCTGACCACGGTGGTGGCCATGGTGCCCATGGCGCTGGCATTGGGGGACAGCGGTTCCACGACCCAGGGACTTGCGCTTGTTAACATCGGCGGCCTGACCGCTTCCACCATATTGTCCCTGCTGATGCTTCCTGCATATTACAGCCTGATGAACGGCGGCGGGAAGAAGCGGGTGATTATATCGGATTAAATGGCGTTAAGAGGATGTTAAAAATTTACTATTTGCAAAACTGAAAAATAGTGGTATCATAAGAACAAATGTGGCTGCAGCAGAGAGGTCAACCTCCCCTTTGACCTGCAGCCTATTTTGATATAAGGAATTGTTATTTTCATAACAATTCGGAAGGTGCAGAATGGGTAGGAATATGGAAGTCTTTTGACGTTTTTTGTACGATATACAAAATTTTTTAGAAATCCTAAAAATTTTTCATGAAAAAGTAAGAAAGTGGATTGATAATTTTTTAGTCATGGGTTATAATCTATTCATATTGTACAAAAATAATAGGAAAGGTGTGGACAAATACTATTAACTTGTCATTTTATAGTTGAAACGTATTTGCCATAGTATTCCTGCAGGCTTATCTGCACAGACTATTTACATATACCGGAGATAAGCATGGAGGAATTCCGGGAAAGAAAGGGGGATTTGGATTGGCCCAGGAGACAATTGATGCGATCCGGCAGGCAGAGGCAGCTGCCGAAGCAGCTGAAAAGGACGCGGTAAAACAGGCGGAAGCAATTGTGGCGGAGGCAAAGGCCCAGGGCGTGCAGTTAAAGGCAGACATGACAAGTGCTGCCAGGGAAGCTGCGGTGCGGGCCGAAGAAGACGCAAAGGCTCAGGGTGAGCAGATGATGCAGGCTGCGGGAGCAGAGGAAGTAAAGGAATTGGAAAATCTGCGCAGCGCCGTGGCCGCGAAACAGGAGCAGGCAGTCAAGGTTATCTTATCGGAACTGCTGTAAGGTGAGTCCACGGTAAAAGCCATCGTGGAAAGGTAAGGAAGGAGGCGCTTAGGGTTGGCAGTAGTGCCCATGAAAAAAGTGCTGATCTGCGGACTGAAAAAGGACCGCAAGGGCACCCTTGAGCTTCTGCAGCGCCAAGGGGTACTTGAAATCAGCAATGTGCTGCAGGAAGATGATATGTTCAGGAAAATGGACGTAACGTCTTCCAAAACCGTATTTGAACGCAATGCCACCATAGCGGAACAGGCCGTCGGTATTCTGGATAAATATGCGCCGGAAGACAAGGGCATGCTTGACTCATTCGCAGGCAGGGAGATCCTGACCGTGGAGCAATATGAGGCCAATGCAGGCCAGCATGATGAGACCATGAAGAAAGCCTACCGCTTACAGGAACTTGCAAAACAGATTGGCGAGAACAGTGCCGTCATCCCGAAGCTGGAACAGCAGATGGAAGCACTGGCGCCATGGAAGTCCTTTGATCTGCCCCTTGATTTTAAAGGGACGAAGAAATCCGTGGCATTCATCGGTTCCATCCAGGAAGAGATTTCACTGGAACAGCTGAGGGAACAGCTGGGCGCGCTTGCGCCTGAGGCCGAGACAATTGACCTTAACATCGTCAGTTCATCCAAGGAACAGACCTGTCTTTTCATTGTGTGTGCCAAAGGGGACGCGGATGCAGTGGAAGACGCGTTAAAGAAGCTGAATTTTGTGAAGCCGCCCCTCAGTTCCCTGGTGCCTGCCAAGCGGCAGCAGCAGCTGGAGGAGGAGCTTTCCAAGGTAAAGGCTGAGATTGCAGGAGCCGAGAAGGCAATCGCCGACATGGCGCCTGACCGGGACTCCATTAAGTTTGTAATGGATTACTATATCATGCGGTCCGAGAAGTACGGGGTGTTAAATGGTCTGGTACAGTCCAGAAGGGTATTCCTTATCACCGGATATGTTTCAGTGGAAGCAGCCCCCAGACTTGAAAAGCTGCTTCAGGATAAGTATGAGGTGGTAATTGAATTTTCCGAACCGGAAGAAAAGGATGACGTGCCCGTGGTGCTGCGCAACAACAAGTTCGCGGAACCCGTGGAGGGAGTCATTGAGAGCTACAGCCTTCCGGGACCGGGCGAGATTGACCCGTCCATGGTGGTGGCGTGCTTCTACTATGTGCTTTTTGGCCTTATGCTGTCTGATGCGGCTTACGGGCTCATCATGATTGCTGGCACCGCATACTGTCTGACCAAATTCAAGAATATGGAAGACGGCATGAGGAAGTTCATGAAGATGTTCATGTACTGCGGCATTTCCACCGCGTTCTGGGGCTTTATGTTCGGAAGCTTTTTCGGGGATGCGGTCAATGTGATTGCAACCACATTTTTCAACAGGCCGGACATCAGGCTGGCGCCTATCTGGTTTGAGCCGGTAAGCCTGCCCATGAAGATGCTGGTGTTTGCATTCCTGATTGGCATCATCCATCTGTTTACAGGTCTTGGGATTAAATTCTATACCTGTGTCAGGAACGGAAGCCTGAAGGACGGTATCTATGATGCCGTATTCTGGTATATGCTGGTGGGCGGCGGTATTGTTTACCTGCTGACCATGTCTATGTTCACCGATATGCTGGGCTTAAGCTTCACCCTTCCGGCGGCGGCAGGAACCGTGGCAGCCGTGCTGGCGGTGATTGGCCTGATCGGAATTGTACTTACCAGCGGACGGGAATCAAGAAGCTGGTTCAAGCGTATCCTGAAAGGCCTTTACGGGGCGTATGGGGTCACCTCATACCTGAGTGATATCCTTTCCTATTCCCGTCTTCTGGCCCTGGGGCTTGCCACCAGCGTCATCTCCACCGTATTCAACAAGATGGGAAGCATGGTGGGAGGAACCATTCCGGGAGCGATTGTATTTATCCTGGTATTCTTAATCGGACACAGCCTGAACCTGGCAATCAACGCGCTGGGCGCTTATGTCCATACAAACCGTCTGCAGTTTGTGGAATTTTTCGGAAAGTTTTATGAGGGAGGCGGAAGGAAATTCGAACCCTTCGCCATTCACACCAAATATTATAAAGTCAAGGAGGACATTTAGTTATGGAGAATATGGGAGTTGTTTTAGCGTTATTAGGAGCAGTTCTGGCAGCACTTTTTGCAGGAATCGGTTCTGCTATCGGAGTTGGCATCGCAGGTGAGGCTGCTGCCGGAGTTGTAACAGAAGACCCCAACAAGTTCAGTAAGGTTCTGGTATTACAGCTGCTTCCTGGTACACAGGGTATCTACGGCCTGCTGATTGGTTTCATCACCCTGACACAGATCGGCATCATGGGCGGAAGCTCCGACATTTCCGTAGCTAAGGGATTTTTATACCTGGCAGCCTGCCTTCCAATGGCATTCGTTGGTTTATATTCCGCCATCAAGCAGGGCAAGGCCGCTGTTGCAAGTATCGGTTTAGTTGCTAAGAAACCGGACCAGTTTGGTAAGGCAATGATTTTCCCGGCCATGGTTGAGACCTACGCCATCCTGGCACTGCTGATTTCCATTCTTGCTATCTTTGGTATTGCAGGCGTTAATGCGTAAGCAGCGTACGAATATCAGGAGAGATTCAGGAAAGGAGAACATGGCATGGCGGGATTAGATAAAATCATCAGCCAGATAAAAGAAGAATCCCAGGAAGCGGCAGCCCGCACCCTGGCGGGGGCCAGGGATGAGGCAGATAAGATCCTGGCAGCTGCCCGTAAGGAAGCGGAAAGCGAGTGCGCCGACATTGAAAGGCGTTCCAGGCAGTCCGTTGCCAACATCCTGGAAAGGGGGCAGTCCGCTGCCGACCTTAAGAAACGCGGAAGTATCCTGGCCGAGAAGCAGAAGCTGATTGGCGACACCATTGAGAAGGCGAAAGCAGAACTTAAGGGAATGGATACGGATGCCTATTTCGACATGATTCTTAAACTGGCTGTCAAATCCGCACAGGACGGTAAGGGCGAGCTTCTGTTTTCATCAAAAGACCTTGCCCGGGTTCCCGAAGGATTTGAGGACAGACTGAATGCTGCGTTAAAGGATAAGGACGCGGCCCTGCGCATTTCCAAGGACACCAGGGATATTGATGCCGGATTTGTGCTGACCTACGGCGGAATCGAGGAGAACTGCTCCATCGACGCAATCTTTGATTCAGCCCACGAATTATTGCAGGATAAGGTGCAGGAAATTCTTTTTTCATGAACGGAGGAACTTTTTAAATGGCAGACAAACAATATGTTTATGCAGTAGCCCGTATCCGTTCCAAAGAATTGTCCCTGCTATCCGGCGCATTTTTAGATCAGCTGACAGCTGCAAAAAACTACGATGAATGTATCCAGCTTCTTACGGAAAAAGGCTGGGGCGACGACAGCACCAAAAGTGCTGAGGCGCTTCTGGCCCTGGAGCGGGAAAAGACCTGGGGACTGATTTCAGAACTGGTGGAGGATGTGTCCGTATTCGACGTGTTCCTGTACGGCAACGATTACCATAACCTGAAGGCAGCCATCAAGGAGGCGGTCAAGGCAGAACGCACCGGCCATGACTATCCGGGGATTTTCATTGACCAGGGCTCCGTGGATGTGAAGCTGATACGCGACTCCATACAGAACCGGGAATTCCAGAATCTTCCGGAACCCATGAGGGGACCGGCGGAAGAGGCGTATAAGGCGCTTCTGCACACCCAGGACGGACAGCTTTGCGACATCATCATTGACAAAGCGGCCCTGGATGCGATTTATCATGCCGGTAAAACATCCGGCAATGAGTTCCTGAAGCTTTATGCGGAGCTGACAGTGGCAGCGGCAGATATAAAGACAGCGGTGCGGGCATCCCGTACCGGTAAGGACAGGGCATTTTTGGAACAGGCGCTGGCGCCTTGTGATACCTTGGATATAACACGCCTGGCCCAGGCGGCCATAGAAGGAGTGGATGCCATCGGCATTTACCTGGAATCCACCACCTATGCAGACGCGGTAGAGGAACTTCGCCGCTCACCTTCAGCCTTTGAACGGTGGTGCGACAATCTGATGATCCGCAAGATTAAGCCTCAGCAGTACAGCCCCTTTGGGCTTGGACCGCTGGCAGCTTATATTCTGGCGCGTGAGAACGAAATCAAGTCAGTTCGGATCGTACTTTCCGGGAAACTCAACCATCTTCCCGAAGAGTCCATCCGGGAAAGGGTAAGGGAAATGTATGTATAAGATTGCAGTGATGGGCGACCGGGACAGTATCTACGGTTTCGCAGCCCTGGGTCTGGAACCATTTCCCCTGACAGACCCGGTGGTGGCAGGAAAAAAATTAAGGGAACTGGGAGAAGGCGGATATGCCGTGATTTATATCACGGAAGCCCTGGCAGCCCAGGTTGAACCGGAGATTGACCGCTTCCGTGAAGCTGACCTTCCGGCCATCATACTGATTCCAGGCGTGTCCGGCAACACGGGCAGGGGAATCATGGCAGTGAAGAAGTCAGTAGAGCAGGCAGTTGGCTCTGATATAATATTTAATGGGCAGTAGCGCCCCATTGACGGGTGTCTGGTGCTCTTGACGAGGAGGTAAAAGATGAGCAAAGGCGTAATCAAAAAAGTGGCAGGTCCCCTGGTTATCGCAGAGGGCATGCGCGACGCCAACATGTTCGACGTTGTACGCGTCAGCGAACAGCGTTTGATTGGTGAAATCATAGAGATTCATGGCGACAAGGCTTCGGTCCAGGTTTATGAGGAGACCTCCGGACTGGGACCAGGGGAGCCGGTGGAATCCACAGGCGTACCCATGAGCGTTGAACTGGGGCCTGGCCTGATTGGAAGTATCTATGACGGTATCCAGCGTCCCCTGGATGCAATCATGGAGAAGACAGGCGGAAACCTGTTGAACCGCGGAGTGGAGGTTCCCTCCCTGAAGCGTGAGAAGAAATGGACCTTTGAGCCCTCGGCCAATGTGGGTGACAAGGTAGGCAGCGGCGATATCATCGGTACGGTACAGGAGACGGATGTGGTTCAGCAGAGAATCATGATTCCTGTCGGCATTGAAGGAACCCTGACCTACATCAGCGGCGGCGAGTACACGGTAACCGATACCGTTGCGGTTGTGACAGATGAAAAGGGACAGGAGCATCCGGTTGGATTGATGCAGAAGTGGCCTGTACGTAAAGGCCGTCCTTACCAGAGGAAGCTGTCACCGGATATGCCTCTTGTAACAGGACAGAGGGTCATCGACTGTCTGTTCCCAATCGCAAAGGGCGGTGTTGCGGCTGTTCCCGGACCATTCGGTTCAGGCAAGACGGTGGTACAGCATCAGCTGGCTAAATGGGCTGACGCGGATATCGTGGTTTACATTGGCTGCGGAGAGCGCGGCAACGAGATGACGGACGTTCTGAACGAGTTTCCGGAACTGAAGGATCCAAAGACAGGCAAGTCCCTGATGGAACGTACGGTCCTGATTGCCAATACCTCGGATATGCCGGTTGCTGCACGTGAGGCATCTATCTATACAGGTATCACCATTGCCGAGTATTTCCGTGACATGGGATATTCCGTGGCACTGATGGCAGACTCCACATCCCGTTGGGCAGAGGCACTGCGTGAGATGTCAGGACGTCTGGAGGAAATGCCTGGTGAGGAGGGATATCCTGCATACCTGGGTTCCCGTCTGGCGCAGTTCTATGAGCGTGCGGGACGCGTGATTTCCCTGGGCAAGGATAACCGCGAGGGCGCGCTTTCCGTAATCGGGGCAGTATCCCCTGCAGGCGGCGATATTTCCGAGCCGGTCACACAGGCAACCCTGCGTATCGTAAAGGTATTCTGGAGCCTGGACGCCGACCTGGCATACAAGAGACATTTCCCGGCCATCAACTGGCTGACCAGCTATTCCCTGTACGTGGATACCATGGAAAAATGGTTCAACGCAGAAGTGGAAAGCGACTGGACCGAGCTTCGGGCCCGTCTCATGCGACTGCTTCAGGAAGAATCCGAGTTAAATGAAATCGTACAGCTGGTTGGTATGGACGCCCTGTCCGCGCCTGACCGCCTGAAACTGGAAGCAGCCCGTTCCATCCGTGAGGACTTCCTGCACCAGAACGCGTTCCATGAGATTGATACCTTTACATCCCTGAAGAAGCAGCACATGATGATGATGCTTATGATGGCATATTTTGATAAAGCAGGCCAGGCATTAAGCCAGGGCGTTAACATCGAGCGTCTGGTCAGCCTTCCGGTGCGTGAGGCTATCGGACGTTTCAAATACACCGAGGAAGCCGATCTTGACAGCGTTTATGCAGATGTGATTAAGACACTGGAAGCAGAACTGAGCGATGAGCTGAGCAGAAAGGAGGACTTCTAATGCCCAAGGAATATAGAACAATTGAAGAGGTAGCAGGTCCTATCATGCTGGTCCGCGGCGTACAGGGTGTAACCTATGACGAGATGGGTGAGATTGAGCTGGCAAACGGCGAGAAACGGCGCTGCAAGGTACTGGAGATAGACGGCGGCAACGCCATGGTGCAGCTGTATGAGGCGGCTACCGGTATCAACCTGGATTCCAGCAAGGTGCGTTTCTTAGGCCGTACCATGGAACTGGGCGTGTCCGAGGATATGCTCAGCCGTATGTTTGACGGCATGGGAAAGCCCATTGACGGCGGCCCCGACATCCTGCCTGAAAAGCGTATGGATATCAACGGCCTTCCTATGAATCCGGCTGCCAGAAGCTATCCTGAGGAGTTTATCCAGACCGGCGTCTCTGCCATAGACGGACTGAATACATTGGTCCGCGGACAGAAGCTTCCTATCTTCTCCGCTTCCGGTCTGCCCCACGCCAACCTGGCTGCACAGATTGCGCGTCAGGCAAAGGTGCGCGGTACCAGTGAGTCTTTCGCCGTTGTATTCGCGGCCATGGGTATCACCTTTGAGGAGGCAAACTTCTTTATGGAAAGCTTCCGTGAAACAGGTGCCATTGACAGAAGCGTCATGTTCATCAATCTGGCCAATGACCCTGCGGTTGAGCGTATTGCAACTCCGCGTATGGCGCTGACCGCGGCAGAGTACCTGGCATTTGAGAAGAATATGCACGTGCTGGTTATCCTGACCGATATTACGAACTATGCAGATTCCCTGCGTGAGATTTCCGCTGCCCGTAAGGAAGTTCCCGGGCGCCGCGGTTATCCCGGATATATGTACACCGACCTGGCTTCCCTGTATGCTGTCTCTTATACACATCTCCGAGCCCACGAGACA
>ERZ652156.516-NODE-516-length-12335-cov-13.1686_pt1 | contig 12335 bp, 13 predicted proteins | sample MGYA00514760_ERZ652156 | MGnify/ENA metagenome assembly ERZ652156
GGCAGCGTCAGATGTGTATAAGAGACAGCCCATGACCTTAAGACGCCCCTGACCGTGCTCAATAATTATCTGGAGCTGCTGGGGGATGATATGATTGCTTCCAGTGAACAGGAGAGGACGGAATACCTCGGCATTGCCTATCACAAGAACCTGGACCTTCAGCGGCTCATCCACAATCTGTTTGAGGTTACCCGCATGGAAGGCGGAACCATTGTCTATCATCCGGAGTGGGTATGTGCCGGATTCCTTATTGAAGAGGCGGACAGGAAGTACGGCGACCTGGTGCGGGATAAAGGGATTACCTTCCTGGTCCAATCTGATCATAGGCTGGAGCTTAAAATTGACAAAAACAAGATCTGGAGCATATTGGACAATTTAATCTACAATGGGCTGCGCCATACGCCGGAGGGCGGCAGCATTGCACTGCGCATATCCAGGCAAGGGGACAGGGCGGCCCTGAGCGTGGCTGATACCGGTGAAGGGATTGCGGCCATTCATCTGCCCCATATATTTGAACGTTTCTATAAAGTATCGCCGGAGCGCGGGGAAAAGGACGGTTCCAGCGGCCTGGGCCTGTATATCGTGAAGACGACGGCCGAGTCCATGGGTGGTTCTGTCCGGGTGGAAAGCACGTTGGGCAAGGGTACTGTATTTACCGTCACCTTTTCTGCAAGATAGTTTTTTTATCCGGAACATGGATTTCTAACCGTGTTTTAACCTTATATTGTATATAATGAATGCGTGATCACATCGCAGCAGCCATAAAAAACAATATAAACCGGAGGTAACAGATTATGATGAAACACAAAATGATGGCTGGCCTGGCCATTACAGCCATTGCAACCGCAGCCCTTGGGATTCCCGCATTTGCAGCAGAGGCAAAATTTGCAGCAGAGGCAAAACAGGAGATTTATACCGTGACAGTAAAAGAGGCTGACGGCAGGGGAACAGACAGGACCTTATCTGACTTAGGGAATCATGAAAATGGGGTCCAGTACTATGATACGGAAAATGGGAGCACGGTTTCCATTGTGCAGGCAGATGATACTGCTGCCCACAGGAAGCTGCCGCCTCAGAAAACCGATGGAAATGGCAACCGCTATTTCGAGATGGCAGATGGCAGCAGGGTCTATGTTACCCAGTCCAGGGGAGTTTCCATCGATTAACCGGATGGAACATAAATAAGCGGATGGAAGGATATGGTATGCAATGAGGCTTTTAATTGTGGAGGATGAGGATGATATGAGGGAAGCGTTATGCTGCGGGCTGAGGAAACGCGGTTATGCCGTGGACTCCTCGGGTGACGGTGCAGAAGCTGTCCAGCTGTGTTATATCAACCGCTATGATCTGGTGGTACTTGACCTGAACCTACCGGGCATGGATGGAATGGAAGTCCTCAGGCACATACAATCCCTGGAAAACCATACAAAGGTACTGATACTTTCCGCCCGCTCAGAACTAACAGACAAGATAGCGGGATTGGACAGCGGTGCAAGCGATTATCTTACCAAGCCCTTTCATTTCCAGGAACTGGAGGCGCGTATCCGTATGCTGCTCCGGCGTTCTTTCACCCAGGCAGACGCCGCCCTGATGTGGGGCGGCCTTTGCCTGGATACAAATGCAAGGACCGCGAGCTGTAACGGCATTCCGCTGGAGCTGACCATGCGTGAATTTGCCATACTCGAATATCTGATGATGCATATGGGCAGACCGGTAAGCGCCGAGGAACTGATGGAACATGTGTGGGACAGCGAGGCAGACCCATTTTCCAATCAGGTCAAGGTTTATATCAGTGTCATCCGCCGCAAGCTGCTAGCAGTTACCAAGGATGACATCATAAGGAATATCCGGGGAGCCGGTTATCTCATTGGCGGGGAGGAGAGGAAATGTTAAAAAAGATATCGCTTCGTGCGCGCCTGACGCTTCTGTCAGCAATGGTAATGGCAAGTGTGGCGGTCATGCTGACCGGGATGTTCCTGGTTGGCGCTGACCGTATTTTTGTACGCAGCCTGCAGCAGTACTTTGTTACCCAGTCAGATGAATACGATATTGTTGTATCCACCGCAGTCCCGGCTGAGACAGATCCAGGGGAAATGACATTTACCATAAAGCAGGCCGGCAACCGGTTCAATCTATGGGGAGTTGCCGGCCTGGTCCTCATGCTTTTCCTGGGAACAGGCGCAACCTGGCTCATGGCCGGGAAAGCGCTGAAGCCGCTGGGGGAGCTGACGGATACCATTGAAGAGATTGGAGGCAATAACCTGTCCCGCCGTGTGGAACATCAGGACAGGGCGGATGAAATTGGACAGCTTGCAGGTTCCTTTAATCATATGATGGACAAAGTCAGCGCCTCCTTTGAGCGCCAGCAGCGTTTTTCAGCCAGCGCTGCCCATGAACTTAAGACCCCTCTTGCAACCATACTGGTGAACCTGGATGTGCTGGACATGGAGGAAAAGGCTTCGGCAGCCCAGATGGAACGGGTGCTGTCAATTGTCAGGACCAACACGGAGCGGATGATCCGTCTGGTGGACAATCTGTTCCAGCTGACAACAGAGAAGAGCAGTGAAATGTGTGAGGAAGTGCGGATAGATGAAATGTTTGCGGAAATACTGGAAGAACTGTCCGCGCAGGTGAATGCAAAGCACCTGTCCGTGTCCCTTAGCAGCCTGTCAGGCATAAAACTGACTGGGAACCGCACCATGCTTTACAGGGCAATGAGTAATCTGGTTGAAAATGCAGCAAAATATAACCGTGAAAATGGCTCCATATCCATCTCGGCCAGCCAGCAGCAGGAGGACGTCATCATAAAAATAGCGGATACAGGTATCGGAATCCCAAAAGAAGAGTGTGAGCGTATCTTTGAACCCTTTTACAGGGTTGACCAGTCGCGGTCGCGGTCCGTTGGAGGGGCAGGGCTGGGACTGGCCCTTGTGAAGGATATTGTGGAGAAACATAGAGGGACCATCCAGGTGTGCAGCAGGGCGGGGCAGGGGAGTGAATTCATTTTATATTTGTGAAGATTACTTTTCCCTAAGCCTTACCTTATTCCGGGCGCTGCGCCTGCGCTCATCCTCCAGGGCCGCATAATGGCGCTTCGTGGTATTCACATCTGAGTGGCCGAGAACATCTGCCACCAGATAGATATCCCCCGTTTCACGGTACAGGTTGGTGCCATATGTACTTCGCAGTTTATGGGGGGTAATAGGTTTCAGGGGAGAAACAATCCTGGCATACTTTTTCACCAGGTTCTCCACACTGCGGACCGCCATACGTCTGCGCTGAAGGGAGAGGAAGAGGGCGTCTTCATGGCCTTTTTCCGGGATGATGCGGTCCCGTTCTTCCAGGTAGTCCAAAAGGGCATCCTCCACCTCTGTCCCAAAATATACGGTCACTTCTTTGCCGCCTTTGCGGTAGATGCGGATTCCGCCATTTTTAAAATCTATATCGGCAATATTAAGCCCCACACATTCAGATACGCGGATACCCGTGCCAAGCAGAAGGGTAAGCAGGGCCAAATCACGGACTTTTGTCTTCTGGTGATATGACTTCTGCTTATCCGTTAATTTTTCTCCCTGTTCCACCTCATCTAAAAGCAGGGCAACCTCATCAATGTCCAGACGTATGATTTCCTTTTCATGAAGTTTTGGAAGCTGCACAAGGGCAGCAGGATTATTTTTGATGCGTTCATTGCGGTAAAAATAATTATAAAAGCTTTTCAGGGAGGAAATCTTTCTCATGATTCCACGTTCTTTGTTCATGACTTCCTGCTTTTTATCATTGAAGCGGTACTTAAGGTATTCCATATATTCCTCAAAATCCGTAACTGACAGCTGGTCCAGGTGCTCCAGGGCAATATCCCTTATTTCCAGTTTGGACAGCATGGGATTCTCCCGGTGCAGGAAATCAAAGAATACATGAAGATCATAGGCGTATGCAATCCGCGTCCTGGAGGAAGTCCTGGGTTCTATGCCACGGAAAAAGTCACTGCAAAAGGGGGGCAGATCCCTGACCAATCCCCGCAGCTTTAATATATTCTCCCTGTCTATCTGTTCGTGGTATGATAAATTGCTCATTTAAATCAATGCCTCACTTGTCAATCGTTGTGTTCAGATACCGTTCTTCATACTCATCCGTGGAAATAGGCCTGCTGAACAGGAATCCCTGTGCCAGACCCACGCCGCAGGAGCGCAGGGTTGAAAACTGTTCTTCTGTTTCAATCCCCTCGGCCACCATATCGATTCCCAGCTTAGTACAGATTTCCGAGATGGATTCCACAACCGCCTTTGTCTTTGGATTACTGGAGATATTATCTATCATGCTCTTATCCAGTTTCAGCACATCAAATTCCACCTCTGACAAAAGGGCCAGATTCGCATACTCGGTTCCAAAATCATCAATGGCGACCGTAAAGCCGGCCTGGCGCAGCTTTGATATAAGATATTTAATATCCAGACCTTCCATGTCATGCACCCGTTCCGTCACTTCAATCTGCATATATCTGGGAGATATATGGTAGGAACTGCAGATAGCCGTAAGCTGTTCAACAAAGGAGGGCTGCATCAGGGACGCGGTGGAGAAGTTCACGGAAACGGGAAATGCCTGCCTGCCATTGTCAATCCATCCCTTCAGCTTTGCGCACACAAACCTGAACACATAAAAATCAATGAGGCTGATGGACTCGGCCTCCTCCAGCAGAGGAAGGAAATTCCCCGGAAGGACCAGTGTGTCTGACTTGGAACGATAGCGGATAAGGGCCTCGGCGCCCACTGCCGAACGGTCAGAGGAGGAAATCTTAGGCTGCAGGTAAACCACAAAATGGTTCTGGTCAATTTCTTCCTGAAGCACGGACGGGTCTGCCAGGTGCAGGATTTCGTCACTGTGATGGCGGTAACGGTGGGAGACAGGGTGTGTGCGGTAAAATTCCTTTTTATCTTCATACATTTCAGCATCAGCATTGGCAATGATCTGGCTTAGGTTCTCAACCTTGTGCGTCCACTGGGAGCCGATAGCTGCCTGATAATGAGGGTCATTCTGGAATTGTGCCTTTAGTTCCCGGAGCTTGCTGTGAAAAACATCCTTTTCCATGCCTGGACAGATAATCACAAACTCATCGCCGCCTATCCTATAAAAGTCAGCGCCCATAAACACTGATCTCATGCGCCTGGCGCATTCCACCAGCACCTTATCGCCATATTCATGTCCGTACTGGTCGTTGATGTCCTTTAATCCATTTACATCCAGATAAGCAATGCCGACCGGTCTGCCTGTATAGGCCAGGGCATTCGTGTCCTCTATGTAACGGTTCCTGTTATAGAAGGAGGTAAGCGTATCAAAATAGCTCATGTGGGACAGCTGCCGCTGGCTTTCCGCATGGCGGCGGGCCAGAAGAAGGAAATAGCACAGGGTCTGAAGCAGCGGGGCTATATTCATAATCCGTTCCGGAGGAGGATTGTCAACCCCAAGATATCCAAGCAGTTTTCCATCTTCTTCCAAGGGCGCTGCCACAAGGCTGGATATGGACTGCCCATGCAGTATCCTGTATTCATCCGGCTCCGAATCCTTAAGCTGTCCCAAATCCTTTATGATGATGCATTCCTTCCGGTTAAAATATGTAATCCATCTCTCAATCAGGGAAAGGGGGAGCGCCTGAAGATATTCTTTCTGAGGCAATATGCCGTCGGCACACCATTCATAATCATTGTACATCAGCCCATCCCTGATATATATGATATAAGTACGGTCCGCTGACAGGAAACTTCCGAACATACGCAATACCTGTGTTGTGGTTTCCACGATATCATTTTGCTGATATAAGGCGCTGATACAGTTGGTTACCATTTTTTCTGCATCCAATGTAAACTTCAGCTGCTGTTTTTCCTTCTCAGACTCAGTAGTATCAAATGCGATTTCCATACGGGCCGGCCGGTCCTCCCACTCAATCAGGCGGTCCTTCAGGATATAATGACGTCTGGTCAGGGGATTGGTGTATTCCCATGTGTAATTTTCCCCTTCCTTCAGATGAGGAGTGGTACAGAATTCGCAGGGCGCTTCCTTTCCCTGAAGGACCCGGTAGCATTTCTTTCCCTCCAGCGAATCCACATGGAAGGTTTCCATGCCTGCCTTATTAAGGAACAGCAGATCATAGGTCTCAACATCCGAGACATAGATAAGTTCCGGGATATCATTCATGGGTCCACGAAGGCCTTCTGCCATGCGGGACAGGTGTTCCTTCCTTTTCCTGTTTTCTTCTTCGGCTTTCTCCAGTTCCCTTTGACGCTTTGCCTGGTTGGCACTATATATGTATAATAAAACCATGAGCAGGACAAAGGCGCAGTTCAGGATGAACATGCTCCTTTGTGCAGAACGAACGCTTTTTTCAGAAAACATTTCCGCTGTGGCCACGGTCTGGTCCGCCAATCCGAAAAATGCTTCGCTGGCCTCGAAGAGGGCATCCGTATCCCCGCCCGCGCGCACAAGATAAATTTCCTCTTTCATCTGTTCCCATTCATCACGCATCCGGACAATAAGCCCCTGAAACTCGTCACTGTCAAGACGCGTAAGTCCATGCTCCCCCTGCCCGGTCTGCAGCTCCTCCAGGATGCCTTCTATCTGCCCAATCAGCGCATCGTTGGGAAAATGATTCAGCTCCTGTTTTATCAGACGCTGTGTGGCTCCGCGCACCACACCGGCATAATTTATGACCTTGGCATTTCCCTGCAGGTTATGAATGAAGAAGAGGGAGACCAGGCTTGAAACAAGAAGGGCCGCGATCAATATGATTGGAAATATTTTCTTTTGCATGTGGTACCTCCAGATTAAAATAGTGCTAATAATCCATTCATATAATCATAACAAATTGGGAGATAAAGTCAATAACAACCCGAAACATTCTGCTGTAAAGCAGATATTAGGGTATTTAAATGTCATAGATGACAGTGTATACATAGGAGAGGAGAGAAGATGGGAAAATGACTTATCAGCAGCGCAATGTTAGTAAGCCTGACAATCCATACAAAACTGCCGGGGACTATGTCAGATGGATTCCGTACAATCTGATAATTATTACCTGCATTAATTATCAATAAGGAGGTCCTGCAATATGGCAACCATAACCAAAAGGATGTGAAAGCATCCAAAGAAGTAGCAACGGGGGGCATACCAGACACCACCTTTATTCAATTATTCAATTTTATTCCATATGGATACTGATTCAGATAATTGATTGATGGATGTTATAGAAACCCTGCTAACTATTCGTTAAACGGTTCAATGTTTCGCGAAAACGAATTGCAGTGGTAGTTGCAATGTGTGCGACATTCATTTTCCCGTAGGAGCACACATGTCTGCAACTATTTGCGAAACAGTAGTTTAACGAGATAGTTGCAATCCATATCAACCACCCAATTCAACCATTGCCATTTCATACAATGACTTATTCATACGGTTCAGACCGTTTTCCAAGTTATCTTCCACAAATTCAAGGCTACCACCATCTGCCAGGATGACAGCGGCGAGAGTGGGCATGACCTGTCTTTTTATCCAGGTTTTCTTATCCTCCAAAGACTTTTCAAACTTTGGCACTGTTATTTTCAAGGACGAAATGCCATTGATGAAATCAGCCCAAAGAGGATATATGGAGCACCGGGAACGGTTTGAATCATCAAGTTCTATCATCCTTATGTAATGGCTAAGAACGCCAACCGCAACAACACCCAACGATAAATCAGAAAGAATCAGTTTTACGACATTGACCGCCCTTTCATTTTTAAGTTCAAGTTCCCAACGTGTCCACGGTGTATCAATACGGGAACCAGAATCAACAAGCTTACGGTTGCGTTCCATCTGCTTATCATATACCCTAAGGAAGATATCACTGGTTCGACTACCGAAATAGACAGTATGACCAGATTTCCTGCCAGGAGCATCCCAGTCCTCAAAGTTACGGACATTACGGGTTTTGGTGACAATTTGTGTATTGGAATACAGGGAATATACATCATCCGTAGAAAAGTACCTGCATCCGATATCATCCACAGCAATATCAAGCCGTGTAACATGACCATTATCCACAATACGTTCAAGTAATGCTTTCATAAACGTACCATCAAAATCTATGTCATACCCCTCGCCAAAAGGAGTATTTATCTTCAATGTTTCTGAGAAGCTACGGACCAGTTCACCTATGGCAGAGCCAGCCACGTCTATATGTATACCCATGCCGGGATTACCGTCACAGAGAACCGAAAGGGAATAGCCATTGAGCCGGAACATGGTCTTGTAGCCACGTGCGCCCCTTGGCATCCGTGTGAAATCATCCATCACATAGCCGAACATATCCAGCACATCCACAACATCAGCCGTTGACATGACCGTGAACGACAGCCAGTCAACGGATACGACTAACCCGTTATCCAGGGTTATTAAGTTTCCTTCCATCCCAACCTCCAATGTATTTAGTACCCCCGTATTACCCTACGGGGGTTTTACAAGCCATCCCCAGCAGGGAAATGGCAGAACGTAGGCATTCCACGTAATGACGAATCAAAACCGCTGGCTGGCTTGGCACCGGGAGTAGACAAGGAAATGCGGATATTGTCCGCAAGGGGCTGGCTGAGCCAGGACAGGACAGCCAGCTAAAGGAGAAATGCAAAAAAGCAGATTACTTACAGATAGCCAGGTCACAGACATAACCACGGTTATTGTATTCTACATCAACCATCATGCCGGGGCGAATCTCAGCAACACACTTAAGATTCAGGTTATCACTGACAAAGATAGAAGAGACGGATTCACCTTCCACCTGGGCATCCTTAAAGGCAGAATACAATGTGACCCCCTTAACAGGATTACCAGTCTTACGGCTGGTATAATCAACGGACTGAATACCTAATACCTTAACTTTCATAAAATTACCTTCCTTTCAATATTCTATTATCAACGTACCGCCCAGGGCGTTTACATCAACCTGGGAGGGCAGTATCTCTGCCTAAAAACAGCCGTCAGTTTCTCGATAGTCACTGACAAACAGACCGAACCAACAAAAGAACCTTCACTCAGCTTTCACACGGACTTGTGACCGTTACCCATAGGGCAGTAGCTTTAAAGGGGAAGGGGCTAGGCCCCTTGTTCCACTATGTTGTTAAGTTCATCCCAGAGGGAAGTAAGCTGAACGAATGAATCCGTTGCCCTGGTAATCGCATCAGCATCACCAGAATTGAACGCTTCCACCAACTTACTACTGGCAATATCCTTGTAATTCTGAAAAACCTGTTTTTCCTTTTTGGTCATATCATTTTCCCCTTCCTTTTTATGGATTACTTTGTTATACTTACCTTGATACCTGATAACCAGTTCTCACTATTACAATGCCATGTTCTTGTTGCTACTAAAATTCAGATATCATTTATTAACTTTGTAACTATAGTATAGCACACATAGGCCTAGGTGTATATTGGCATAATAGTCAAACATAGGCCTATGTTATAGTGATTTTTGCACATAGGCCTAGGTGAGTATATGAAAGACTACAACAAAAACGAATATAACAGAGAGTACAACAAAGACACATACAAAACAGTAAAGGTATACATCCGCGAAGAAGAATACCCAGAAGTAATCGAACACATGAAAACACGGGGATACACTAAACTAAGCGGATATATTAAAGACCTCATAGCCCAGGATATGGAGCGGACAGGAGAGAAGAGCATCCACATCCAGAACAGCAACGGCATCATAGTAGGGGACAACAAGGGAAAAGTGATAGTAGGGGACATAAACGGTAACATAACCATGTAAAAAAAACATCCTCCCCAGCAATTCCATACGGTTGCAGGGGGGGGGGGGTATATTTTGGCAACTTTTTTGCGGATTATCTACACAATACTGACATGGGAACACACGCCGTACGCGTGCGCAATCGGCATATTGCTAATCATCATAAGGATATTGTATAGGAACCTCAAAGACAGGGACTAGACAGCCCCGGCCCCCGGCAAAGCCTAGAGGGCCGGATGCACACATCCAATCACTCAATACCAAGGAACGGTATCTTACGGAGTATGAACATAGTGAACCTCCAAACGTGCTCAAAGTTCACGACTATCAGTAGGACAGGCAGAAGTATCCTTACCATGGACATATCAATGAACACGCTAACGATACCCATGCCCCCCTGTATACAGGTGAATAATTCATCAATCACGGACATTACAGCGGATGGCATATCCGGTAAATTAATCCAACCAAAGACCAGCTTTAACAGAGCCGCCACAAGGTCGAATACAGCTTGTAGAATCAATTGCGTAACACCTCCTCAAACTTTCTATGCATGAGGGAGAGTAGGGCACCAATCATGATTAAATTGCCCACAAAGTACAGCTTATCCTGTATCCCCTTACCCCAATCCGTATTAAGGAAATCAAACTGAACCGTCTGGGCCGGGATAATGACCGTACCGTCCATCCATTTAAACTCAGGAAAGGGGATACCAGCAGAAGAAGAACCGGCAGACGTGTATATATCAACCATGCGCACCAGTAAATCAACCGGGAGCATGAGGAAGCCCAGCCTGTCATTAAAGAATTGATACATGCCGTCAAACCAGGACTTGAAATATTCATCCGAGGGGATGAAAAGTGACTTCAACCCCTCAATTATGAAATTCCCATGCTTCTCAATCGCCCCCGTGACCTTATCCGTGTTGGCATCATCAGCGGCTATGATATCATCCGTATTCGCCCGGTCAGCTTCCAATTGTTCAGTATGCTGAGTATTCATCTTGTTATATAGGTTTGTAAATTCCCCGGCAAGCTGGTTCCAAAAGGCCGTAAGCTGGCTTGATATAGTCTGTGTCACGTTGACTATCTGGTCAATGATTGTATCCTGTTTTTCAACCATCTGTGCCGTATTATCCGCAACAACGTCCGAAGAATCATAGCCAGTATTACCAGATACAGGAATGTCAGCATTGTTTTTAAAATAAAAATCAAAAGATAAATCCGATATATCAAACGTTGTGTTAACACCTTTTTTTAAGGCCAAACCGATATTAACACGGATAGAAGTACGCGTTAATTTTACATTACCTTTAACAACATAAGATTCCCCTGTATTGGTATATGATAAACCAGTCGTAGCAAAAGCCGATTCCGTTACATTTTGTGCAGATTCATACACCTCACAAAAGCCAGAAGTCACATATTCACCAAAATCTATATTACCCTGCAAGAATGTTGCCGTAACACCATAAGTAGCACTTGTTTTAGGTAAACCAGACTTATATACTTGCGCATACAGTAAATCAGGATAATAACCAGATGCAGGAGGGCTAAACCTATAAAACCCACCTGTATATACAGCATTCACCCACTTTAATGTACCAGCAGAATTACGATACCGGACACGGTACACATAATCCGTACCATATACAAGACCATCACCAGACGACAAGAGCATGGGAGCATTCAGGTCGTCAAATGCATCAGATTCCATATATTCATCTTTCATCATTGCATTACTTGATGATGCAACCCTGACCGCATCACTGCTAGATGCGGTATCTGCCCACGAAGAAAAAGGCATGGACAAGGTTAAACAGAAGAGTAAGCACCAGCACAAACAGGCACGCATAAACCGCATATGTATAAACACCCCCATTCATTGACGGGTACAAATCACCGACATTGCTATATACAAGATAGCCGTTTGTAGACAACCGGAAGCTTCCCTCATTACCAGTTTCCAGCCTCCAGACACTATAGTTATTCGTACGATAGTAGCGGATGTATCTTAAACCATCCCCACTAAATACATCACCAGAAAGATTAATTGCATCACCATATACCATACGGTATTCATAGTCATTCACCCTAAAGAAAACATATTGCGTATCATGCGGAAGCTTCAAAAGCATATCCTTGAAATACTGTAGATACGTGGTCGATATAGTACCATCATCCGGGGCCGGATACACCGAAGCCGGGGCCACACTGTTAAACGTAAGGATGTTCTGGACCGTCCGGCTGGCATCAGACCGTGTGGCACTGGAAGGGGATGCAACGTCCCAATCATCCTCCAATGGCTCACCATCATCATCCGTCCCAGCCAGTTCCGGATACATGATTCCCATGATTTCCTGGTATTGGTCAAAGTCTATGTCCCCATCCGGGACAGAAGATAACCAGCCGTTTAAATCAGGAACCGCATTTTCATCCTGAGCCGGACCAGCCGCCTGATTTTCCTCAGTAAGCGTGTAATCATCCGCAAGAACGTTGCCACACCCAAGAGCAGAAAGAACCACAGCACATAATATAACATTTTTCCACCTCATCATA
>ERZ652156.526-NODE-526-length-12162-cov-9.02379_pt1 | contig 12162 bp, 10 predicted proteins | sample MGYA00514760_ERZ652156 | MGnify/ENA metagenome assembly ERZ652156
GCTGGCCGGGCTGGTGGGTTCCAAACGGACCGAGACAATTAACCTGATTTATGGGATTGACCGAAAGACAGGGGGAGAAATCCTGGTGAACGGTAAGGCTGTGGATATCCGGTCGCCCCAGCAGGCCATTGCCCACAGGATTGGCTATATACCTGAGGACCGGAAGAATCTGGGCCTGATACTGGACCAGGAGATTTATAAAAATGCAACCGCGGTGCAGGTAAGCAGGTTCAGGAGGCATGGATTCCTGGACAGGAACCAGGAAATCCATTTTGCAGAGGACGGGGTCAGCAAGCTGGGAATCAAGATAAGCAGCGTGGCCCAGAAGGTTAAGGAATTAAGCGGAGGCAACCAGCAGAAGGTTGTTGTCTCAAAGTGGCTGGGACAGGACATGGATTTAATCATCTATGACGAGCCCACCAAAGGTATTGATATTGCAGCCAAAGAAGATATATTCCGTACCATACAGGATTTTTCCAGCCAGGGCATAGGGGTCATCTTTATCTCATCAGACCTGGAGGAGGTAATCAGGGTATCTGACCGCATTATAGTGATCCGGGATGGGATGGCTGTCTGTGAGATGGAGAACCGGGATCTGACGGTGCAGGATATCATGAATAAGATATTTAATGTTTAGCGGGGTGAAGAATATGTCTGATGGGAAACGTATGAGGGAAAAGATAAATTTAAGAGAGTATGGTGTGGTCATCGGCTTCCTGGCCCTGTGTGTGATGATAACCATAGCAACGCCGGCATTTGCAAGCCACAAGAATATATTGAACCTGCTGAGGCAGTCCTCCATTATCGGCATCATATCAGCGGGAATGACCTTTGTCATCATATCCGGGAATTTTGATATATCCGTGGGAGCCGTGGCAGCCCTTTCAGGGGCAGTGATCATGAAGCTGGCAACTTCAGGTGTGAACCTGTTCCTTGCCATGATACTGGCGCTTGCCGTGTGCGGGGTAATCGGAAGCATTAACGGCTTTGTGGTGGCAAAGATAGGGATTCCTTCCCTGATAACCACCATGGCCATGGTCAGCATTGTGAAAGGCTCCATGCTGATGCTTACGGGCGGGTACCCTATCACTGAGACATTTGTGGTGCTGGACGCCATTGGCAATGGCTACCTGATGGGGATTCCGGTCCCTGTGGTCATATTTGCGCTGACCGTGCTGGGGGCCTGGGTCGTGCTCAGCAAAACGCGGTTCGGGCGGTATGTGTATTCGGTGGGCGGCAATGCGGATGCCAGCAAGTTAAACGGCATTAATGTGGACGCGTACAAAATAAAAGTATTCATCATCAACGCGGTGCTGGCAGGACTGGCGGGTATCGTGCTGGTGGGAAGGATGGGCACGGCCAGCCCCGCGGCCGGAGACGGATATGATATGGACGCCATTGCGTCGGTGGTAATCGGCGGCACATCGGTGGCAGGCGGTTCCGGTTCAGCGCTTAAGACGGTAATCGGCGTCCTGATGATGAGCGTGATTAATAACAGCTTCAATCTGCTGGGGGTGGATATGTATTTCCAGTACATATTCAAGGGACTGATCATCCTGATTGCAGTGGGATTTGATTCTTACAGCAAGAAAAGGCTTGCTACAAGATAGAAAAAAGTATTTTGAAAGGAAAAGGTGAGGATTATGAGGAGAACAGTAAAACGAGCAGTAGCAGTGGGGATGGCATGTGTCATGGCGGCAGGGCTGGCAGGATGCACCAGTTCCGCCAATGCCACCAAGGCGCCGGAGACAACGGCAGCGCCGGCCGACCAGGCCCCGAAGACAGAGGAGGCAAAGACAGAAGCAGAAAGCACCGGGGAAGACACCAAGGCGGCTGAAACCACAGGGGAAAAGAAGGATTATAAGATAGCGGTACTGCTTCCGGGCCCCACGGGATATTTTGTGGCAACCAAAGAAGGCGTGGATGCTGCCGCAGCCGAATACGGGGTCACCATTGAGTATGCGGATGCCCAGTGGGATGCATCCAAACAGCTGTCACAGGCAGAGGATTTCATGGTCAAGGGAGTTGATCTGATTGCACTTTGCTGCGTGGATTCCGGTTCCGGTGAGAAAATCGTTAAATCCGCCCAGGAATCCAATATCCCGGTGCTGGCATTTACCAATGCCATTGGCTCTGAGGAAACCGGTGAGTATGCGGGGCTGGTATCCTATGTAGGACAGAACGAGGTCAATACAGGCGCTGTTACGGGCGAGATTGCAAAGAACCTGCTGGGCGAGGCAGGCGGCAAGGCAATCCTGATTGAAGGCGTTCCCGGGACCACGCCTCAGATAAACCGCAAGAAGGGGCTGGAGCAGGCCCTTAAAGGCAGCAATATCGAGATTATCTACAACCAGACCTCCAACTGGGAAAAGGAGCAGGCATTAAAGATTGTGGAGGACCTGATTCAGAAGAAGATGGAATTCAATGTGGTCATCTGCCAGGATGACAACTCCGCAACCGGCGCAGGCCAGGCGCTTAAGGAAGCCGGGATGAAGGAAGAGGTTAAGGTAATCGGACTTGGCGGAAGTAAGGACGGACTGCAGGCGGTCAAGGACGGCGTGATTGACGGAACCACTTATATGTCGGCAGTGGAAGAAGGACATCTGGCCATTGAGACATCTGTTAAGTATCTGAACGGTGAGAAGGTGGAGCCGGTAACGGAAATCAGGCAGGTGGAAGTAAATAAGGATAATGTGGACACATTTAAGGGCGAGTGGTAAGAACCAGGATTGTCCCGCCATTGATTGGAATCATGAAAGGCATCCGCGCGGCGCCATGAGGGCTAACAAAGCAATGTATATCACGGTTAGAGGTGCGGATTTTTTGAAAGGACTGTCGTTATCAGCGGCAGTTCTTTTCATTATATGGTAAAATGAAATCATAATTACCCGCATTACCCCGAAACGGCGGATATGAATCCGTATCCTATATTAGATGGAGGTGCAGGATGGGAGGAGAGCATGCAATCGTTCAGATGGTATACAGGGCAAAGAAGGATGCGCTGGCTGCCGATGAACTGATTTCCCAATACATGAATTTCATACGGTCTGAGACAGCCAGGCATACCCCTGCCCTATCTTCTGAGGGCAGGGATGATGAGCTTAGCATTGCCATGTTTGCATTTTATGAGGCTGTTCAGGGATATCAACGTGGGAGAGGCAGTTTCCTTTCCTATGCTTCTGCTGCCATCCGCAACCGCCTGATTGATTATCATAGAAAAGAGGAACGCCACCAGGGGACGGTTTCCTATGACGCGCCCTCAGGGGACGGGGAGGAACAGCCGCTTTCTGACAGGATTCCTTTCGGGGAAGATGGGATGAAGCAATGGACGGTAAGGGAGGCCACCAAGGAGGAGCTGGAGGAATTTGCAGACAATCTTATGGAATATGGCCTGAGCCTGTCCGAGGTGGCGGATAATTGTCCGAAGCAGGAACGCACCCTGGCTGCCTGCCACAGGGCATTGCAGGCAGCCAGGGAACATCCGGGAATCCTGGAGCGGTTTGTGAAAAACAGGCGGCTGCCCCTGGCGGAACTGACCGCTGTTTCAGGAGTTGCCAGAAAGACCCTGGAACGGCACCGTTCCTATATGATGGCTATTTTACTTGCATATACAAATGGTTATGAGATTATCCGGGGACATCTGTGTCAGATATCCAGGGGAAAGGAGGCGTCCATATGACATATCTGGTGATGGAATGCCATCCCGCATACGCAGTGGTGCTGGATCAGGCAGGCCGTGTCATAAAGGTGGCAAATATGGGATATGAGGTGGGGCAGAAGGTGGACCATGTCATTGAACAGCAGCACAGGCCGGCGCTGCTTCCAATGAGGGTTGTATCCATGGTGGCTGCGGCCTGTCTCTGCCTTGCCGTTCTGGGAGGCGGAGGATATGGGGCCTGTTTCCTTCCCTACGGAACCGTGCACCTGACCATCAATCCGGATGTCCGGATGTACGTGAGTTACATGGACCGGGTAGTGGGATTGGAAGGGCTGAATGAGGATGGGGACAGACTGATTGATCAGGTGCCCTATAAAGGAAAACATGCAGAGGAAATCACAGGGCTTCTGGTTGAACGCGCCGTGGACATGGGGTACCTGGCTGATGGCGGAACCGTGATGGTCAAAGCAGACGGGGGCAGCGCACGGTGGAAGCATAAGCGGGAATCCGACATCGGAAACTGGCTGAAACGGCAGTTTGACGGCAGGATGGAAGTGGAGATAAAGGTAGGGGACGATGCAGGGGATAGGAAGGATACGGACGTCAGCAACCAGCCCCCTGGGCCGGAGGCTCCGGTGGGCCAGCCCCCGTCCAGCCCTGCAGCCAGCCATCGTCCTTTTGTACCAGCCCGTCCGGCAGCTGCCCCGGCTGTGCCAAAGGATGCTGAAGGGGCGGAAAAAAGCCCGGGGGGAGGCACAACGGGTGACCGGGATAATGGGGATGACGAGGACGACGACCGGGATGATAGGGGTAAGGACGATGGCGGCCGGGATGATGGGGATGAAGAGGATGACGGCCGGGATGACGAGGATGAAGAAGATGGAGGCCGGGATGATGAGGATGAAGAAGATGGCGGCCGGGATGACGGGGATGAAGAGGATAGAGGCCGGGATGAGGAGGATGAAGAAAATCGCGGCTGGGATGACGGGGATGAAGAAGATGGCGGCCGGGATGACGGGGATAAAGAAGATAGAGGCCGAAATGACCGGGATGAAGAAGATGACGACCATGAGGAAGAGGATGAAGAAGATGGCGGCCGGGATGGTAGGGACGAAGAAGATGACCGTGATTAAGAGGATGGATAAGATGGTGGGCGTGATGAGGGCCGGGAGGACAGCCATGAAGATGCAGATGACCGGGACAATGGGTGTGGAGATGAAGATGAGCGCAAGGAAGTCCATAACAGCGGCAATAATCAGGACGGTTCCGAAACGGATGAGGAAGATGATTAAGGGATAACCCTTATGCAAAACAAGGCTTATAATGGAAGGGAAATGTAATGGAACAATTCGATGCACAAATTAAAAAGGACGGTTCAGACCGTCTGACGATTATGGAAATCCCGTTTGATGCAAAAGCGGTATTCCGAAAACCTAAAGGAACCATTTATGTAAGTGGCACAATCAATGGCATAGGGTACCGAGGTAAATTATTATCCCGAGGCAATGGTAAATTTATCATGGTTTTAAATAAGGCGATGCAGAAGTCCGTCGGGTTTGACGGGCAGGCCATGACTGCAAGGGTTACCATGTCCTGTGAGGATTTGGATGCTGTCAGGGAGGACCATGAAAAAATGGCTGATTTCACAAGTGATATGGATGTGCTTACTGCCATAAAGACACGGCAGAGCATACGGAAATTCACCTCCAAGCCAGTCAGCCAGGATATGGTTAATGCCATTCTTTGCGCGGGTATGCACGCTCCTACGGCAAAGAATAAGCGTCCGTACCATTTTATTATGATTAGGGACAGTCGTGTCCTGTCAATGCTGGCCCGGCACAATTCAAATGCTGCGATGATGGAAGGATCGGCAGGGGCAATTGTTGTCTGCGGAGATAAAAATATTGAAGGGATACAGGAGTTCTTATATGCAGATTGCGCGGCTGCCACGCAAAACATGCTGCTCAGTATCCATGGATTAGGACTGGGAGGCGTCTGGTGTGGCGTGGCGCCTAATTCTGATTGGAGAAAATTGTGCATCCATCAATTAGGACTCCCTCCTAAGCTGGAACCCATTTCCGTGATTGCTTTTGGCTGGCCCGACGAAATAAAGGAATCATGTAACCGATGGGAATCTGCCAAGGTTCATTATGAAAAATGGTAGCTGACTGCAGGTATGGGGATTTATATCCTGAAAAATAAATAATAAAAAATCATTTGCTGCCCCGGTTTTAAAAATATGCTTCCGTAATCTATGTATATAAACAAAATCAATCACAGATTACAGGAGGAAAATGAATATGTTAAAAAGAAGATTAAACAGGGCAGTCGTATTTGCATGTGCCGCCATATTGGCAGCAGGGGCAGCAGGAGCTGGAAATACAGCCTTCGGGGCCCCGTCTTACAGGGCGTCAAGCAATAAGGAGGAGATAAGGGGGCGGATCCTGGTGAGCGCGGGACCGGATATATCCATTTCCTATGATAAGGATGGTACGGTGCTGGAGATTAAAGGAATCGACCAGGACGGTAAAAGGTTCCTGGAAGGACAGGACGGATATGTGGGCAAAAGCTGTAAAACAGCAGTGGGAAGACTGGTCAGACGCCTGGATGAAAAGGGATGGTTCGGTGAATATGCGGACGGTTCCAGAAAGAGCCTGGTGGTAAAGGCTGAAAAAGGATCTGAGTACCCGGACGACCAGTTTATGAGGGAGATAGAGGATGAAGTCCGTGACGTTGCAAAAGACCGGGAAATCAATGTGTATATCAAGGTTGTGGGAACCCATTCATTGGATGGCAAGGGGTATATTGACAGGGAAACAGCTGAGAAAATTGTATTGGAACAGTTTGGATTAAAGGCAGACAGCCTGAAATTCAAGGAGTATGAACTGGATGACGGGGTTTATGAGATAGAGGTAGTGATTCAGGGGGTTGGACATGAAGTGGAACTGGACGCGGTAACCGGTGCAGTCCTGGATATTGACAGGGACGATGATTATGATGGGCGTTATGATGATGACGATGATGACTGCGATGACGACCGGTATGATGACGATGACGACCGGTATGATGACCGTGACGATGACCATGACAATGACCGTGATGACGGCCATGACAATGACCGGTATGATGACCATGACGACGACTATGACGACGACCGTGATGACGACCATGATGATGACGATAACGATGACCGTGGCCATGATGACGGCAACGACCGTGATGACGACTGATACATCACATTAACGGCACATTTTTCAGAAGCAGATAATCTGCAGATATATCAATCAAAAGGTTGAAGGAATACGGATGAAGGGAACAGGAACGGCATACTGGGATTGCGGTATGCTGTTTCTGTTTGTTACGATTATTTTAATAATTCCGCCGCTCACTATCCATTCCACCCTCTCTAGTGTATAATGATTGAAAGACAAAATGGAGGTAAATACCATGAAGCAGAAGCCTGATAATGAAACAAACCCACGCACCCCATCCACCCTTCTTGAAGCGTTGGAAAAGTGGCATGAAGACGGCCAGTTCCAGGATATCATTGATGCAATCGAAGCCCTGCCAAAGGAGCAGCAGAAACCGGAATTAATCAGCCAGCTGGCGCGCGCCTACAATAACCTGGCAGAACCAGGGGACAGGCATCTGTTTAAAAAGGCAGTGGAACTCCTTAAAGCCGTGGAAGAGGAATATGCAGGGGAACATAACTGGAATTACAGGATGGGTTATGCGCTGTATTATCTGGACCAGGAATCCAGGGCAAAGTATTATTTTGAAAAAGCGCTGGAGTACAGGCCGGGAGATGAGGATACGCTGGAGATGATATCCCTGTGCCGAAAAGTCCTTGCGCTTCCCAATGCAATGAAGCCCTTTTGCGAGAGGGTCAAAGAGGGATGGCAGTCATTTCTGGAAGGGGAATGGAAGCTCAGGCAAATGCTTGATGCAAAGCAGGGAGGGGAACCGGTGGCTGATTTATGCCATCAGCTTCTCTCGCCTGCATTTGCAGGATTGTATTTTGAGGTGGGCTGCAACGGCGGCAGATATGACCTGATCCTGTCGCCGGAAGGAGACAAGAGCCGCATTTTTAAATTGCTATACTTTATGGAACACGCGCCAAAAGAGGTACACGAGAACTGGAATATCCTGGTAGGACGCCAGCCTGCCAATGGGTTTGTACTCAGGATGTATGACAGGGATATCGGGACAGAAGATGCAAGGGTCTGGGTGGAGGAGCTGGAAGATAAACAAATCGGGCTGTCAATTTACTGTGAAAAACTGCTGCCCCTGTTAAAGGAAAATGAGAACCAGGCGTATAGCCTGATGTCTGTCCTGCTGGACCAGGCCATTGGGGAAATCCCCGCCATCCGGTATGTGGGCTATATGGATTTGCTGGAAGCGCCGCAGGAGGGGGAAGATATATGCCTGGAAGACCTTTTGGAATACATAAAGAAGGACAGGGAAACCGTTACCGCGGACCAGATGTGCCATTGGTACAGCGCATATGAGATGAAGCCGTCCGAGGAAGAGGAGTGGGATCTGCGTGAAGATGTATATGCAGGAGTGACCACATGCATCCCGGTTGTCAGTGCATATTACAGGGGAGATGACGGCATCATGGAGGATTTCCACCAGGATGGGGCGGTCCCTGCCTTTTTCTATTATCCGCTGGAGGGTATACCAAGAAACCAGATACTGGATCTGCGGGATAAGCTGGAACAGGAGATATCAGAAAAATGTGGGGATGCAGTTGTATTTACCGGAGGCGCCACGGGGACGGAGTGCGGGTACCTGGATTTTATTGCATGGAACCTGACCGCTGTGCTGGATGCCGCGGTGGAGGTATTCAGGAATCAGCCTGTTAAGGAGGCCCTGTTCCATACCTTCCGCCGCAATGTGGGCAGTATCTGGATAAAAAAGGAGGAGGCATGAGCATACGGTTTGCGTTTGGCGCCAAAGTAAGGAAAAAGGAAGCCCTGATCCAGGCCGTCCGCAGCCTCGCGGCATCCGGGGGACAGGGTGTGCAGGAGGACAATGACCATATATGGATATCCTTCTGTCCCATGGGCGGCATTTCCATGAGCTGGGAGCATGAAGATGGACTGCTGGGGCAATGGGTCATATCTGGAGAATGCTACTCCACACCCTGCGGACCTGGATTCCATAAGGCGGCAATCGAATTTGTGGATGCACTGGGCAGATCCGTCCTCAAGGGCCTGACTGTGTCGGATGTGACTGATTATTACAGGCACAGGGACTTCCAGCGTATGAAAGAGGAACATTTCCATCCGTGGCTTAAGATGCTGGTCAATCTGTGCAGGGAGCGCCTGGCCTCAGGGGAATACGGCAGTCTCTGCCTGTGCTGGGACATGGATCAGTACCAGCCCGAGGATATCCCGGGAACCGTTGTCACACCCATGGGACGGTTTGGGATTGCAGGTATGGTCAAGGCCGTGGAGTGTCTTGGAATCGGGTGGCTGGCAGACCGGTTCTTCATATGGAACCAGCCTGAAAAGGATGCCGCATACTACAGGAACCGTGCCCTGAACCTGATGTGGGAAAAATGCTTCTTTGGCCCGTCAGACCGCAGCAGTCAGGATGCGGACATTAACCGTGCTGCCCTTGATGACCTGGAGCAGGCGTATAGGCTGGATTCCAGGATTCCCCTTCCCATGGAAGCGTACCTGCTGCTGTGCGGTCTGGACAGCCGGACACCCATCATACCAGATACGGCCCAGGTATTGGAATCCCTGTATCCGGTGGGCTTTAGAAGGGGGGAAGTGACACACGCATACGGCGTCCTCCGCCTGACCCTTCCGGGGAATTATCTGTATGAGTGGGAAGAACAGGAAAATGGCAGGGGCTGCGGCTTGTGGTGGGACGGTACTGGCAAGGGGCCCATATGGAGGGTGAACGGGTTCCGGCTTCAGGGAAAGGAGGCCTCTCTGGAGGGTGGTTTTGACGGACTGACGGATATCCGGGACCTGGACATGCCAAACGGACGGGCGCGCTGGGGCTGGCACAAGGTGGAGGATGGGAAAGACGCTTATTATCAGGTGTTCTGTAAGGCTGTTTCAGGGCCATCCCTGTTCCTTATGACCATTACCTTTTTTGAGGAAGGGCAGCGGGCAGGAGTCTATGGACTGCTGGGTAAATTAAAGGCGGTTAAGGAACAGGAACCGGAGACGTATACAGAGACTTATGATTAAGCTGGCAGTAATCATGATAGGGTAATTAATTGGATAAAATCAAGAGGAGTGGGGAATGAAGCTTCGATATTTGCTAGGATTAATGTCCACAATATGCATTGCCGGTATGCCATCTGTTTCACTTGCCGGGCAATGGAAGCAGGACACAGGGAAAACCCCGGAAGCAGGGGTCAGCAATTACTGGTATGCTGAGGATGGCGGCAGCTGCCCAATGAATACATGGAAATGGATTGACGGCAGATGCTACTATTTTAATCAGGATGGCTGGATGGTGTCTGCTGCCGTGACTCCAGACGGTTATAAAGTCGGTTCAAGCGGGGCCTGGGTTCCGGATATGCTGAACGGATATCCAATGAAGATTTCTTTTCATACATTGCCTTTTACTTTTACGGAGGAAGGCAATGAATATCACACACAACATACTGAAACCATAGATACAATCGTACGGGAGCTGGGCAGCTTGGATCTGACGGCCATACGGCCGGGGGAAGATACTTTCTATATGGGACAGTCAAGTACATTGACTCTATTTTATGATGACGGAACCAGCCAAAGTATTAGCTGGCTGCCTCCTGTGTTATGGGCAAATGGCTCCAGTTACTGGATAGAAGGCAATATTGGCATCATTAATGGAACAATCTATAAAGATTGGTATCAGTCCAATGCAGATAGTGGAATATATACGGAATTACCGGAAGGCTCTGTTACAGGATTGGAGATTAACAAGGAGAACGGTGCCATCGCGTCTTTTATTTTGCAAAATGACTTAGGGACATATCAGATTGATTGTTCGGATTCAATTACGATAGACGGCACCGGAGCCGGATGGGCTGTTCTGTTTCATGACTTTAGGGTGAGGGTTTTGTATGATTCTGTAAACAATGGGATTTATGATGCAAAGATTATCCTGATTACCCATAGTGCAAAAGAATAGAAGGAGGATATCAGTATGAACCAACAACAGGCGGCCATGCAGTCAATGAAGGAGTGGCTTTCCCATCCGGGAGAGCTGGGAAAGGAACCGGCTAAGATAGAACCGGCAGGGGAATTCGACCTCCATGACCTGCATTATTATATATTCAGATATAAGAAAGGCATGTTTGGCAAATGGCTTCTGGGGGTCTGCGGCGGATACGGGCCAGAGGATACGGAACACTGCGGCCATGTATTCAGCGAGATGGAACCATATGATGCTGCAACCGCTGAGGACAAAGCAAAAGAAATGGTGGAGATGATCCGCCGTTACTGGATGGAGCAGGCAGATGCGCTGGAGCAGGAAAACCGGCATACGGACCATGAAGGTCCAGGTGAAGGAAGCCCGGACACCGACGGGGAAAATGACAAGGCAGGAACATTCGTAGGCTTTGTCCTGCTCTCAGAACCCCACTGGTCCCCGGATAAGCTGGCCGCGGACATGAAGGCGGACTGGGGGATTGACTGCAATGAGGAAGAGGATGAAGAGGCGTCGGAGGAACGTGTATCCGCCGGTGACAAAGGTGAAATGACACATGATGACGAGGATACTCCTCACATCTACTCTGTTAAGGGTCTTAGGCTGGTGGTCGCCATGATGGATGCGCCGGTGCCGGACGGGGAGGCAGAGGCCAATGCTGCCAACAACTATATGTGGCCGGAGGCCGTGGAAACCGTTAAGACCCATAAGGCCCATCTGATGGTTGCTGTCATGGGGACAGACGCGCCTGTAAAGGAGCGCGGCCTGCTGTTTGCCAAGCTCATGGCTGCCTGCTCCAGGCAGGAAACCGTTCTGGGCATTTATACAAGCGGAACCGTATTCCAGCCCCGGTTTTATCTGGATGCCTCAGAAATGATGAAGGACGGCGGACTCCCTGTCCTGAACTGGATTTATTTTGGCCTGTACCAGACCGAAGGTGGATGGAACGCCTATACTTATGGAATGAGGGCCTTTGGCAGGGATGAGATGGAAGTACTGGACGTCAATGCTAATCCCCAGGAACTGAGGGATTATCTCCTGAACCTGGTATATTATGTGCTGGACGGGGATGTGGTGCTCAGGGACGGGGAAACCCTTGGATTCACTGCTGATCAGAAGCTGCCTATTACGCGGGGGCAAGGCGTTTCGCTGGATGGGATTACTTTGAAGATTGGGTATCCGGGATAGCGGAAAGAATTGGATATGGGTGAATAGGATACGATAAGTTGCATAAAAGAAGCAGAACAGAGAGAGGTCCTGACCCTGCCATATCTATTTTATAAACAAGAATTGTAATGTTTAGGTAGGTAGGGTATAATAATACCATATTTCAATTTTAGGGA
>ERZ652156.534-NODE-534-length-12039-cov-12.3936_pt1 | contig 12039 bp, 8 predicted proteins | sample MGYA00514760_ERZ652156 | MGnify/ENA metagenome assembly ERZ652156
GACTTTTTGAAATTTTCTTCAAAAAACACTTGACTTTTTATTAGCAGGCTTTCTGCTGTGTCCCATACCTAAGGCGTATCTGAAAATTCATTCCCGCCATCTGCACGCCCTAAGGCTCCAGCCTTGTCACATCACGCGGGAACATACAGGCTTCCCTTACATTCTGTTCATCCAGAAGCCGCATGGTCAGCCGCTCCAGTCCGATTCCAAGACCGCCGTGGGGCGGCATTCCATATTTAAATATCATCAGGTAGGATTCTATATCCTCCGGGTCCATGTCACGTTTCTTCATCTTTTCAAGAATCCCATGGTAGTCATGGATCCGCTGTCCTCCCGTGGTAACCTCCAGTCCCTTGAACAGAAGGTCAAAGGTCAGGGTAAACCTAGAATCCTCCGGGTCATCCATTGCATAAAAGGGACGCTTTTTAGACGGATAATGGGTCACAAACACAAAATCGCTTCCATATTCCTCTTTGAAGTAACGGCCGATCAGCAGTTCCTCCTCGGGTTCCAGGTCATATGGGTTGCGTATCTTCCTGCTGTATTTTTCAGACACCAGCTTTTTGGCCTCGTCGAAACGTACCGCGGGAATCCTGCCCACATCCGGAAGTCCTGTCTTCAGTATATCCAGTTCTTTCCCGTACTCCCTGCTTAACAGCTCCATGACATACTGAAGCATGCCGGTCTCCATGTCCATCACGTCTTCAAATCCATCGATATAACCCATCTCAAAATCCAGACTGGTATATTCGTTCAGATGGCGGGTGGTGTTATGCTTTTCCGCCCGGAACACAGGAGCTGTCTCAAACACCCGGTCATAAACGCCCACCATGGTCTGCTTATAAAACTGCGGGCTTTGTCCCAGCTCTGCCTTTTTGTTGAAATAATCCAGCTTGAACACGTTGGAACCACCTTCTGCCCCCCGGGCCACGATCTTGGGCGTGTGTATCTCCGTAAAGCCCTGGCTGAACAGGTAATCCCTGAACCCCCTTACGATTCCCTCCTGGATTTTGAATTTTGCCCGCTCCCTGATATTGCGCAGGGAAATGGGTCTGAAAGCCAGCTTTGTCTCCAGGGAGGTGTTAAGTTTCCATTTGTTCACCGGGATAGGCATGGTGTCCGCTGGGCGGGACAGGATTTTTATGTCCTCCACACGGATTTCAAATCCATGGGGCGCCCTTTCCTCCTTCCTCACGGTTCCCTTTACCTCTGCCGCGCACTCTTCCTTTAGTTCTTTTAGATCCACGTGCCCCGAAGCGCCTTCACATACGCACTGCACCAGGCCCTCTGCTTTCCTGAGTATTACAAACGCCACCTCGCCCATATGGCGGATGGTGTGCACGGTTCCGTTCATGCGCACCGTCCTGCCCTCATAATCCCCACTGATCACTTCCTGGATTCCCAGGACTTCCTTTTCCCTTATTCCGCTGATAAATTCCATGGTATTCGCTCCTTTCGGAACGTACGGCAGGCAGATACGGATATGATTCCGCTCTACAGATAACCCATACCGGTACGTTCCGGACTGCAACCTGGCGCTGCATTAATCATATTATATTGCAGTGCGCCAGCGACATCCGGTTCCGGGACCGATAAGGATATTACCTGCAATAAAAAACGCCCCGGAACACAGTAACTGCATTCCGGGACGGGATTCCATCCATAAGACATTCCCGCGGTACCACCCGCATTGAGACCTTAACCTGTATGACAGCGCTGCACTGCGCAGATCAGCGCCACTTTTCATAAGGCTTCCGTTCTCCTCTCTTTGCACGTAACGTGTGCAACGGGTATACCTACTGTCAGTCCTGCCCGGGTATGGGCAAAACCGCTTCAATATACCAGCTCCGGAGTGTTCCCTTCGCCCAGTCCTGCGCGGCGGCGCTCTCAGTCGGTGACGCCCCCTTCCTGTTACATTCCTCAGGCAAGAGTCTCTTTCATTGCTTTTGATTATTTATCTACTAAAATAGTACATCGGCATGATAATGTCAAGAACTAAAATTTGTCACTTTTCATTTTTAGAAAATTTGTATATTCAGACGTCCTTTTTCATACATTGGACTATGGAATCTTAATATCATAAAGGAGCATAGCATGTTATCCATGGACGATTTACGGTACACTGCCGATCTTCCCTATCCGCCCATTAAGGTGGAAATGAAAAATCCCGCCTATGCCAAGGCCATGCTGGACAACATCGGAGGCCTTAACTCTGAAATGTCGGCCATCAGCCTGTATGTGTATAATAACCTGATCCTGGAGGAGAAAAAGGAGATTGCCGCCATCTTCCACAAGGTAAGCATAGTGGAAATGCACCACCTGGAAATATTTGGTAAATTAGCATTGCAGCTGGGGGAGGACCCAAGGATGTGGACCCATTATGGCTGCAAAAAGACCTACTGGTCCCCCAGCTACAACCAATATCCCTGTGAACTTCCTGCGCTGATGCACAATGCCATCAACAGCGAAAAGGCCGCCATCAGTAAGTACCAGCATCAGATTGCCTACATACGGGACGAGAATATCACAGAAATCCTGCGCCGCATCATACTGGATGAACGGCTCCATGTGGAAATTTTTGAGCAGGTTTACAGGACATATTGCTAATATCAAAGTTTCTTCATCCTGCCGGGTCAGGCATGGCTTATATTGGTAAATTCAGAGATTTCCCGGTTAATGGTACACAGGTCGTCCACATCCATATCATGGATGTCATCGTGGCCCGTAATCCTTGCAAATGTCTTAATCTCATCCAGGGATACCTGCAGGAAATTGGCAACCCTCATGGCGGCGGCCTCCTCCGGCAGGCGGCGGCGCAGGTCACCGTCCTGGGTAGCCACACCCACCGGGCACATGCCGGTGCCGCAGATGCGGTACTGCTGGCAGGCAGCCGCGATCAGGGCCGCGGAGGCAATGGCAACCGCGTCCGCTCCCATGGCCAGGGCCTTGGCAAAATCAGAGGATACCCTGAGCCCACCTGTAATCACAAGGTCAATGTCAGCCCCTGTTTCATCCAGATATTTCCTGGCGCGGTACAGGGCATATATGGTGGGGACACTGGCTGCATCCCGGATCAGTTTCGGGCTGGCTCCCGTGGCTCCTCCGCGCCCGTCAATGGTTATGAAATCCGGCTCCGCAAACACACAGTACTCCAGATCCCGCTCAATCCGGCCCGCCGCAATCTTAATGCCTATGGGCCTTCCGTCTGATTCCTCACGCAGCTTTGCAACCAGCGCCTTTAAATCTTCCTTTGTATCAATCCCCGGAAAACGTGAGGGGCTAATCACATCCTGCCCCATAGGCTTGTTCCTGACCGCCGCAATCTCAGGCGTTACCTTATTCCCGGGCAGGTGGCCCCCCATGCCAGGCTTTGTCCCCTGTCCGATTTTAATCTCTATGGCATCCGCTTTCTTTAAGTTCTCCTCCGTCACACTGTAAAGGTTGGGTACATATTCAAAAATGTACCGGTATGCGGCCTCCCTCTCTTCCGGAAGGATTCCTCCCTCACCCGAGCACATGGCGGTGCGCACTGCCGCGCTTCCCTTTGCCAAAGCAATCTTGGTCTCCTTTGACAGCGCGCCAAAGGACATGTGGGAAATATATACAGGATGTTCCAGTACCATGGGCTTTCTTGCATGTTTCCCGATAATGGTCTCTGTCTTAACCGGAGCATGCTCATCTAACGGCATAGGATTTAACTGGGCTCCCAAAAACAGGATATCATCCCACCCCGGCATGGGCATCTGGGTACCCATGGCTGCAATGATGGATTGTCCTTTTACCGCCATCTCATGAATCTCATCCATATAACGGCTGTCCGTCCCCACCCTTGCATATTCCGAATCATAAGGAAGCGCCTCCCCGGGTACGCGGACCGCAGAAGACGCGCCTGCCAATAGGGGCTGTGTACCATCCATGTTTGATGCCGCCGTTTCCATCCTCTGATTATGTTCTGCCGGGACAGGCGCCGGCTGGATATGCATTGCCGGGACAGGCCCGCCGGAGGGTTCCTCATCCGACGCAGTCTTCTTTGCCCCGCCCTCAGCCGGCACCATCTTATCAGAAGCCACCCTGCACACAGGACAGACCTTAAGTTCACTGACCTTTGTACCTTCTTTCTCCTCATCATACACTGAACCACAGAACCTGCAACGGTATACTGCCATAACCCTGCTCCTTTCTCAGACCGATCTTTTTAGATTAATAATAGTAATCATTACTATTTCATAGTATCACAGATACTCCTTTATGTCCAGCATATATTAGGCAAATATGACCTGTTTTGCAGGCAGACAGAGAATACCTTAACAAGACCGGCCCATGCCATTGACTTTAGCACCTGGAAAATGCTACAATATCTTTCATGCACAAACGAGAAAGGATGTTATTACATGTCACAAGAAAATAAGATGGGCACCATGCCCGTTAAGAGGCTGTTGGTCACCATGTCCCTGCCAATGATCATCTCCATGCTGGTCCAGGCGCTGTACAACATCGTGGACAGCGTATTTGTATCCATGATTAACCAGGCGGCCCTCACTGCTGTCTCCATGGCATTCCCCATCCAGAACCTGCTGATTGCAGTGTCCGCCGGAACCTGTGTGGGCGTCAATGCCCTTCTGTCCCGCTCCCTGGGGGAAAGGAATGCCAAAAATGCCAACCTGGCCGCTGTCAATGGACTGTTCCTGGCCTTTGTAAGCTTTCTGTTCTTTGCCCTGTTTGGGATATTCGGGGCGCGTTTCTTCTTTGAAAGCCAGACAGACAACCCTGTTATCATTGAATATGGAATCCAGTACCTGCAGATTGTATGTATTTTCAGCTTTGGCCTGTTTGGGGAAATGATGTTCGAGCGGATCCTCCAGTCCACGGGCCAGACCTTCTATTGCATGATTACCCAGGGCACGGGCGCCATCATCAACATCATACTGGACCCAATCCTGATTTTCGGACTTCTCGGCGTTCCTGCCATGGGAATCCGTGGAGCTGCCGCAGCCACTGTATTTGGACAGATTGTCGCCATGGTCTTAGCCGCCATGCTGAACCACGCCAAAAATAAGGATGTGCGCATCAGCTTTAAAGGATTCTCACCCCACAAAAGGACCATTTCCATCATCTATCAGGTGGGTGTTCCTTCCATTATAATGCAGTCCATCAGTTCTGTGATGACCTTTGGACTGAATAAAATCCTTATCAGCTTTTCGGAAACAGCCGTAGCCGTATTCGGTGTATACTTCAAGCTTCAGAGCTTTATCTTCATGCCCATATTCGGACTGAACAACGGTATGATACCTATTATTGCATACAATTACGGCGCCCGTAACAAAAAACGTATCATGGAGACGGTACGCCTGAGCATCGGTATCGCAGTGGGCATCATGCTCATCGGCCTGGCCGTATTCCAGCTGATGACACCCCAGCTGCTCATGCTGTTCCAGGCAGATGCGGACATGCTGTCCATCGGGGTACCTGCCCTTAGGATCATAAGCCTCAGCTTCCTGTTTGCAGGCTACTGCATCATCGTGGGTTCTGTCTTCCAGGCCATGGGAAACGGCGTATACAGCCTGATTGTATCCATTGCCAGACAGCTGGTATGTATCCTTCCGCTGGCCTACTTCTTCGCCCAGGTCTTTGGATTACACGCCGTATGGTACTCCATCCCCCTGGCCGAGATTACCTCCGTGGTGCTGAGTTCCATCCTGTTCAGGAAAATCTATGTGGAGAAGATAAAACCACTTGGTGAGTAGTTTTGGGAAGAATGAAGCAAGCACAGATTGATTAAAAAAGCACCGGGGTTGCTGCAAAAATTTAAACTTCATACAAGATATGGTTTATGGCTTACAAACCAATACCAATATCTTGCATGAGAAGCCAAATCTGCGGCAGCCCCGGCAAAGGGAGGTAACTGTTTGGATATACAGATCATCAAAGGGACACAGGGACATCTGATGGATTGTACAGCAGCGCTTATGAATTCCTCCCTTGGAAGCCACTATTTCCAAAGCAAAGAAAGTGCGCGTAAGGCGGTTGAAGAAGGCTTGAATCATGGAACCCTGTTTGTTGCATTGGCAGATGACGTATGCACGGGATTTATGTACTATATTGAAAATGGTGCGTTCCACAGCTTTCCCTTACTGCATCTTCTAGCGGTTAAAGAAGCATACAGAGGACAGGGAATCGGAAAACGCCTTCTTGGGTATTTTGAGGAACTATCTGCGCGAAATAAATTTTTCTTAGTGGTTGCTGACTTTAATCCGGATGCAAAACGGTTTTATGAAAACAATGGATATTGTCAAGTAGGGGAAATTCCCGGATTATACCGCGATGGGATTACTGAATATTTAATGATGAAAAAATAGCCTATTCAAACACACCCTAAGCCTTTCATCCATCAACCTCCCCTCCAAAATACAGGCTGTCCTCCTCCAGCAGATACATATCGAATCTAACCGCGATTAATTAGGCGATATTATCCCTTGTATGGCTTCCATCTGATGAAAATGATATGACATCCAACCCGTGCCACTCCTCACTGGGCGCTGTAATTCAGCCGGACCGTAATCACCGCGGTCTTAAACCTTGAACTGGTATCCAGCACCCCGTCGTAGCTGTATGACTCGGAACTGGAGTTCTTTGCCGTAATCTGGAACACGCCCAGGTTGGCGCTCAGAAGCTTTCCGGGGGCTCCGCCTGTGCCTGCCGCCATGATATCAATCCGGTTCTTTGCATTGGCTGTTGCCTTCTCAATTAAATCCAGCTTCATCTCATCCAGCTTTGTGTAATAATACTCCGGCTGTTGGGATTCCAATTCCACCCCTGCCTCAATCAGCGTGGTGATATCCCTGGAGATTTCCTCCACCTTGTCTATATCATGGGAAGTGACTGTCATGCCCTGTGTCAGGTCATAACCGTCCTGCTCCTCTCCCAGATATCTTCCTTCCTCATCATATCTGGATGTGTAGGTCTGGGAAATGTTGATGGAACTGAATACCATCTCGTCCCCGGCCACATTGTTTTCTTCCAGGTACTTCTTAACCAGTTCCGCATCCTTTTTTATGGTACTGTATGCGTCCTTGGGCGTGTCTCCGTGGACAGAGAAGCTTCCCCTCCACACAATCAGGTCAGATTCAAAATCGCAGCTTGCCGACCCGGTGGCCGTGATTCCGCTTCCCCCTCCTGTTTTCTTGTAGTCCAGCAGCCCTCCTGTAAAAATGCTCACACAGACAACCGCACTGACAGCAGCAATCAAGGCAATTACTACGGACTTGTATTCCCGCATCTGATATTCTCCTCCTTTTCCATAATCTTCATATACTATAATTTCAGTATAACATGGCGTAAGACAAAAACAAGAACGGTTTTCTTAATTATTTCTGGCAAATAACCAACGATCCGGTTGCCTCCTGAATAGTAAATGTGATAGAATAATCGAATAGTGTAGTCTACGGTATGAGGTGCTGACATGAAGAAATATCACCGCGGTGCGGGTATAATTATATTAGTCATTGCTCTTGTCCTTTCCCTGTCATCATTGCGGACAGGTGTTATTCATGCCTCCGGTCCTCCCTCCGTCCCCGCGGCCGGCAATGATACCCCGGATGAAAAAGCGCGGACCCTTACGGTGGCATTTTCGCCCGTGTCAGGAATTTGTTCCCCTGATGCATATGGCAATAATAAAGGACTTATGGTTGATTATCTCAATGAAATCGCCAAATACAACAATTGGGATTATGAATATGTGAGCGTGGACCCGGATCTTCTCCTGGATGAATTTCTTGCAGGTAAATATGATTTACTAGGAGGCATCTTTTATCTGAACAGTTATGAGTCCCAGATTGCATACCCCAAATACAGCATGGGCAACAGTAAGGCCGTGCTTCTCTGCCGAAAGGACGACCCTGACATTAAGAGTTATGAGCTCAGCACCTTGAACGGCAAAATAATCGGCGTATATGAAAATGCACTTGAAAAGCGCCAAAGGCTCCGTAATTTCCTCCAGCTCAATGATCTCCAATGCGGTATACGAACCTATTCTCCTGAGGAGATTGAAAAGGACGGCAACATGTACCGCTTCCTGGAATCCGGGGAAGTGGACCTTCTTCTGGGCAATGAATCAGAAGCCGACGATTACCGGGTTGCCGCGGAATTCCCGGCACAGCCCTATTATATTGTAACCCATGCCGGAAATGATGATATATTGGACGGCCTGAACCTGGGACTTGAGAAAATCCTTAATTCCGACCCCAAGTTTGCTGAGGAACATTATGACAGGAACTTTAACAGCATAAATAATTCCAAGGTCCGGTTCAGCAGTGAAGAACAGGAATATATCGCAACCAAACAGACCGTAACCGTTGCCGTGGTAAATGCCTGGCATCCGTTCTACTGCCTGGGGAACCAAACAGACCATCACAATGGAATCCTCCCCGACCTGCTTGAGAATATCTCGGATTATTCCGGCCTTGCCTTCAATTATGTGTTTACGGATACTTACGAGGAGGCGGTCCAACTGGTCAAGGAACGAAAGGCTGATATACTGGGCTATTATCTGGATTCCCAGGGATCAGCTGCTGCTGACGGCCTAGCGGTTACCAAACCCTATATAACCCTTAACAATATCATTGTAAAAAACAAATCCGCCAACTATCCATCCGATGGCCTGACAGCTGGGATAATGGCCGGATGCCGTCTTCCCAATTCAATTTCCGCTGCCCATGTACGCAGCTTCGCCACGCCGCGTGATTACCTGGATGCTGTGAACCGTGGGGAAATTGATTTTGTATATGGTATTTCCCCTGCAATTGAACATGAGATGCAGGCACACAGATATACCAACATCGTACCGTTAAGCAGCATCAATAACAACATGGAAATCAGCTTTGCGATGGACCGTCCCATTCATCCGGACCTGATGACAATCCTGAACAAATCCATTTTCAGCCTATCCGAGGAGGAAAGAAATTCCATCTCCGACCGTAATCTGGTATCCATGGGTTATTCCACCATGACAATGGGGGAACTGATTTATGCCAACCCAGTGGCTTTTATAGCTATCTTCAGTGCATTTGTACTGCTGTCCGCCCTATCCATCCTTCTCATCATGAAGGCACGGCTCAGGAACGCAATGATTCAGGGAGAGCTTGAAAAAGCAGAGGCCCAAAGCAGGGCCAAAGGAGAGTTCCTATCCAGGATGAGCCATGAAATCCGTACGCCCATGAACGCTATCATGGGGCTGGCAAACCTGACCTGTATGGAGGAGCGGCTGCCCGAACGTGTGGAAACAAATTTAAAAAAGATACTGTCCTCCTCCCAATACCTGCTGTCCCTCATCAATGATATCCTGGACATGTCCAGGATTGAGAATGGGAAAATGGAAATCATGGACGAAAGCTTCTCCCTCCGCCACCTATTATCAGACCTGGAGGGGATGATGCGCAGCCAGGCGGAATCCAAAAGCATCCTGTTCACAGTAGATTTAAATATCTCCCATTCCGATATCCAGGGAGACCCGGTGCGGTTAAGACAGGTACTGGTGAACCTGCTGTCCAACGCAGTCAAATTTACGCCTGAGGGCGGACAGGTAAGACTCCTGGTCCAGGAAACAGGGTCTGATGAAACCAGGGCCGCGTTCCTTTTCTCAGTAAAAGACAATGGCATTGGGATTGCGGAAGAATACCAGAAACGGATTTTTGATTCCTTTGAGCAGATTGGGTCTTCCAGTGCAAAGAGCGCCGGGACAGGCCTTGGCCTTCCCATCAGCAGCAGTATTGTAAATGCAATGGGCGGTGAACTGAAGGTAAGGAGTTCGCCTCACAAGGGGGCTGAGTTTTACTTCCAGGTTGTGTTTCAGCTGTCCGGGCATCCTCTTGAAACCACGCCCTCTGTTCCGGAACCAAAGATACCTGGGCCTGCTCCCCTGGACGGTGTGCGGATCCTGCTGGCAGAAGATAATGACCTGAACGCGGAAATCGCAACCGAACTGCTTCAGATGAACGGGGCACAAATAGAACGCGTATCCAATGGACTGGAAGCTCTGGAATATTTTACTGGAAATCCGGCCGGCACGTATCATGCAATCCTAATGGATATCCGCATGCCGGTAATGGACGGCCTGGAGGCCACCAGGCGGATCCGGGCCAGCGGGGATCCGGACGGCAGTTCCATTCCCATTATTGCCATGACGGCCAATTCCTTTAAAGAGGATTCTGATGCATCTGCCCAGGCCGGTATGACCGGGTTTGTATCCAAACCAGTTGACATGGCATACCTGCTGGATGTTTTGAAACAAAATCTTTATAAATAAAGCATAAAGGGGTTGCGGCAAAATGTAAAACCTCAGCAGGATATGGTTTCTGGCTTACAAACCAGTACCAGCATCTTGTATGGGAGATTCATTTTACGGCAGCCCCCTTTTCTTTGCCTGTTTCCGCCTATTGCCTGTTTCTGTCTATTGCCTGTTTCTGTCTATTGTCCGGATTTCCACTGCCTTATCTGCTCCAGACGCCTTTTGATTCCCGGCTCTTGGCCCTGGCCGTCTGGGTGGTAATATTGCCTGTCTGTCAGCGCATCCGGCAGGCACTGCATACGGGCCATCTTCTCTCCCGTATCATGGGCATACACATATCCCTCCCCGTAATGCAGTTCCTCCATCAGCTTCGTGGGGGCGTTCCGTATATTTAACGGAACCGTTTCTGCCATGGTTGCCTGGGCATCCTCTTTTGCTGTCTCATAGGCCATATAGGCGGAATTGGACTTGGGGGCCATTGACAGGTAGATGACCGTATGGCTCAGATGCACATTACACTCAGGCATACCCAGAAAATGACATGCCTGGTATGCGGCCACCGAAAGGGGCAGGGCCTGGCTATCCGCCATCCCCACATCCTCACTGGCAAACCGGATTAACCGTCTTGCCACATACAGGGGATCCTCCCCTGCCTCCAGCATCCTTGCCAGCCAGTAAACCGCTGCGTCCGGGTCCGAGTTGCGCATGGACTTGTGGAGCGCGGATATGATATTGTAATGTTCCTCCCCCTTCTTATCATAGAGGAAGCTTTTCTTCCCAATGCACTGCTTCAGTACTTCCATGGTCACCGTGGTCTTATCCGCGCTGATTTCGCCGTTGGTCACAGCCATCTCCAACGTATTAAGGGCTGTCCTGGCATCTCCTGCCGCAAACTGGGCTATCATATCCAGCATATGGTCATCCATATCCACATTCAGATAACCCAGCCCTTTTGGATGCTTAAGCGCTTTTTTTAAGAGGGCGGCCAGATTCTCCTGGGTCAGGGCCTGAAGCACAAATACCCTGCACCGTGAAAGAAGCGCGCCATTGATTTCAAAAGAGGGGTTCTCCGTGGTGGCGCCAATCAGTATGATGCTGCCTTTTTCCACATAGGGAAGGAAGGCGTCCTGCTGGGCTTTATTAAAGCGGTGAATCTCGTCTACAAATACCACGGTCTTAATTCCCATCCTCCGGCTGTTCTCAGCCTGGGCCATCACCTCTTTAATCTCCTTTATACCGCTGGTGACCGCGCTGAAATTAATGAATTCAGCATGGGTTTTATGGGCGATGATACCTGCCAGCGTGGTCTTGCCCACACCTGGCGGCCCCCAGAATATCATGGACGGGATTTTGTCCTGCTCTATGAGCTGGCGGAGTATCTTTCCCTTTCCCAGCAGATGTTCCTGCCCCACAAACCCGTCCAAATCATCCGGCCTGAGCCGGCTGGCCAGGGGGTTATAGACCTGGCGGTCATCAAACAATGACATCTGTTCCATCATCTTTTTCACCTTCCCGTATACGTTCTATTATTATGCAACTATGATGCGTCTATCGGCAGCTATATTAAATATATCATGAAAGTCTCCGGCTTTCCAGATAATCCGTGTCACGTCGGGCGGGAATGCGGGCTTTATCAGCACGGCGCCCAATAGAAAATGCGCCATCAGAACCCTTGCTGCGGATGTAAAAATAAAAAAGGACTATCCGTGACAATGGAAATGACAGTATAATAAAATTTTAGACGGCACAATAGATTT
>ERZ652156.535-NODE-535-length-12024-cov-8.01529_pt1 | contig 12024 bp, 9 predicted proteins | sample MGYA00514760_ERZ652156 | MGnify/ENA metagenome assembly ERZ652156
AGATCTGCGCATGTCTCGTGGGCTCGGAGATGTGTATAAGAGACAGGCTCAGGTCATCGCCGGACAGGGCGTAACCGTGGTCCTGCTCGTCCATCAGCAGCGTTTTGATCTCCAGATCTTTCGGGCCAAACGCGTCAGGCAGATAATCCCCCAGCGTGTGCGGCGCGCGGCCCGGCAGGTTGATGCGCAGCTGCAGCCCGCTGTTCAGCTCGTTCATAAACTGACGGCAGTGGCCGCAGGGGGTGTAGTTAACGGTAATGGCGCTCAGGGCTTTTTCACCGCGCAGCCAGGCGTGGCTGATGGCGCTCTGCTCGGCGTGAACCGTTTGCTGCATGGTCGCGCCCAGGAACTCCATATTGCCACCGAAGTACCAGGTTCCGCTGACGCCGCGCGCAATGGCCCCGACGTTAAAGTGGGAGAGATCGGCCCGCGCGCAGGCGGCAGCCAGAGGAAGCAGTGCGAAAGCCAGCGCGTCTTCTTCCAGTCCCGTTGCCTGTTTCAGCATCGTGACCTGCTCCGCGGTCAGCAGGGCGGGGAAGTGTGCATCTGCCAGAACGGGAGCCAGGGCTGACTGCAAATTCTCTGCAAGCTGGGCGAAAGCAGCTTGAAAACGTGGGTGCATGGCGTTTGCCTCATAAAGGTTAATGGATCGGTAGTTTACGGAGCCGTCAGGGCTTTATATGTGATCCACTTCTCATTATGTATGCAACTTATGAAATCAAAATGAAATTTGCGCGACGCATCGCAAATTTTAGCCCATCACCGCCAGAATCAGCGGGAAAATGAACGGGGCCAGCAGGGAGGTGATAATCCCGCAGATCACCAGCGCCAGGGAGCTAAACGCCCCTTCCTGATAATCCAGCTCCGCGCAGCGGGCGGTGCCCAGGGCGTGGGAAGCTGTTCCCATCGACAGCCCCCGTGCCGCTTTAGTGTGAATACGCATCCCGTTCAGCAGGGTGTGACCAAACACCGCACCCAGAATACCGACGAAAATGACGCACATCGCGCTGATGGCCGGGATCCCGCCGAGGCTGCCGCCGACCGCCATCGCGATAGGCGTGGTCACCGATTTAGGCAGGATAGAGGCGGCAATTTGCGGGGAGGCCCCCATCAACAGCGCCACCGACGTGCCGGTGATCATCGCCACCAGGCTGCCCACAAAACAGATGGTAATGATGGATTTCCAGCGGGCGCGGATCTGATGGAGCTGCTCGTATAAAGGAAAGGCGAGCGCCACAACGGCAGGCTGCAGCAGGTCGTTTAAAATTTTGCTGCCGGCAAAGTAGCGTTCGTAGGGAATGCCGGTGAGCAGCAGGAACGGAATAATTACCACCATCGCCACCAGCAGCGGGTTCAGCAACGGCATTTTAAAACGTGCGGCAAGCTTGCGCGCGGCGAAGAACACCGCCAGGGTTAACGGCAGCGACCACCAGATATTGGCCATCATTTTTTTGTTTTCTCCCCGACCACGTTACGTTCGCCATGCACCAGATGCGAACTCCAGCTCACCACAAGGAAAACCACCAGCGTACTGACCGCGCAGGAGACCACAATCGGGCCGAACTGGGCCTTGAGCAAATCAAAATACTGCATGACCCCGACGCCGATGGGCACGAAAAGCAGCGCCATGTAGCGAATGAGGACGAAGCAGCCGGGGTTGACCCATTTTGCGGGCAGGATTTGCAGCGCCAGCAAAACGAAGAGGATCAGCATACCGATAATGCTGCCGGGAATAACAATCGGCAGCAGCGACGCGATGAAAATCCCGGCGTACAGGCAGGCGTAAATCAGGACGAATGCGCGCAGATATTGCCAGATAATATTCAATGATTTGCTCATGGTGATAGTCCTTGCTGAAACGCATTCATCATACAATTAAACCTAAAAATGTGCCACGGATCACATCATGAAATTTGAGCATACCAGACATTCCAGAATGGAACGTCTGGTATCACCGCACAGGGGCAGGCTACAGTTTAGAGGAAAGGGCGTGCGGTGGCGAAGTGACGAGCCAGAGAAATGCCTCTGAGTCAGGCCTCGCGTTGGGCGGCGAGTTTATCCAGAAAAGAAAACAGCACCTGATTCATTTCGCGATAATCATGCGAGCGAAGTTTTTCCGCCGTTTCGACAAAACGAAATTCAGCCGCGCGGCGGAGATCGTTCTGCGAATGTTCAATCAGCAGCTCAACCACCTCCGGCGTCAGTTCCATATGACACTGAAAACCGTAAACCCGTTCTCCATATTGCACGATCTGACGGGGGCAGCCCTCGCTGTAAGCCAGCACGTTAGCCTGCGGCGTCAACCCTGGCATGTCGTTATGCCAGTGACCGACGTTTAGCTCGTGGCCAAAATCCTCAAACAGCGGGTTCGCCTTGCCTGCATCTGTGAGCCTGACGGGAAATTTGCCGATCTCTTTTTCCGGGCTAGGACAAAACGCTGCGCCCAGCGCTTCACCGATAAGCTGCGAGCCCAGACAAACGCCAATCACCGTTTTACCTGCCTCTATTGCGCGGCCGATGAGCCGTATTTCCGCCTGCGCGTCAAACCAGGGGCACTCCTGAAGCGTGGTGGCAGGTGACTGCGGGCCTCCCATGATGATAAGCAAGTCTGTGCTCTGCAGATCCTCGGGTAACGGATCGCCCTGATAAACTCTGGAGTAGCTCATACTACAGCCGCGATTTTTCCCCCAGATTTCATATGCGCCTGGCGCTTCGAAATGTTCATGAATGATAAAATGAATGTGCATTGCGTCTCTCTCCGGTTACGTGTACAAGCAGCATCATAAGAGGAAGGGAGGAATGTGAAATGCCAACCGTTATCGATAAAACGCCAATTCACGACGATGCCATCGGATGGTCCAGAGGGGCAATTAGCTATACGCGCGGCGAAGTGGATCCCCCTCACCGGCATCCACAGGGGCAGCTCTTGTTTGCCATCAAAGGGGTGATGCTGGTCGAAACCGGCAATAAGCGTTGGGTCATACCGCCACAGCGCGCGCTCTGGATCCCTCCCTTTCAGGAACACACCTACAGCGTGTTATCCGCAACGGAGCTCCGCGCGGTCTGGTTTAGCCCCGCGCTGATATCGCAATGCCGATCTTTTAAACGGAAAGAAGAGGTTCACGTGATTATGGCGACAGCGCTGTTCAAAGAGCTGATTGCCGGGCTGTTCAGTGCGCAATACCGGCCAGCCAGTCAGCGCAGCATGGCCGTTTTGCTGCTCGAAATCCTCAGCGAGGCGCAGCAGATTTCGGCGGAATTACCTATGCCCGTAGATGAGCGGTTACATCGCGTTGCCTGTGACATCATTGCCAACAATCTCTGGGACGTTTCGATGGAAAGGCTGGCGGAACAGGCCGCGATGTCTGAACGCACATTCTCACGCGCGTTTATCAAAGATACCGGCTTTAGCTTCCGGGCCTGGCGACAGCGCGCAAGGATTTGTGCCTCGCTGGACCTGCTCGCCAATGGATACCCGGTTAAACAGGTGGCCTGGATGCTGGGGTTTTCCGGGCAGGCGGCATTTGCGGCGGCGTTTCGCGCCATTGTGGGGGCAACGCCGGCTGACTTTCTCCCTGAACAGAAGCGCTTCCCAGCGATATAGAGAGCGGCTACTATAGCGCGTCTTTTTTCACAGGTACTGCTATGCGTGTTTTACTGGCCCCAATGGAAGGCGTGCTCGACTCCCTCGTGCGCGAGCTTCTGACCGAGGTGAACGATTACGATCTCTGCGTGACGGAGTTTCTGCGCGTTGTCGATATGCTGTTGCCGGTAAAATCTTTCTTCCGCCTGTGCCCCGAGCTGCACAACCAGAGCCGGACCTCTTCCGGCACGCTGGTGCGTATTCAGCTGCTCGGCCAGTACCCCGAATGGCTGGCGGAAAACGCCGCCCGCGCGGTTGAGCTGGGCTCTTACGGGGTGGATCTCAACTGCGGCTGCCCGTCGAAGCTGGTCAACGGCAGCGGCGGTGGGGCGACCTTGCTGAAAGATCCTGAGCTGATTTACCGCGGCGCGAAGGCCATGCGTGAGGCCGTGCCTTCGCATTTGCCGGTGACGGTGAAGGTGCGCCTGGGCTGGGACAGCGACGCGCGGCAGTTTGAAATCGCCGATGCGGTGCAGCAGGCCGGGGCCACCGAGCTGGTGGTGCATGGCCGCACCAAAGAAGATGGCTACAAGGCCGAGCGCATTAACTGGCAGGCGATCGGCGAGATCCGCAAGCGCCTCACCATTCCGGTCATCGCCAACGGTGAAATCTGGGATTACGAGAGCGCGCAGGCCTGTCTGAACGCCACCGGCTGCGATGCGGTGATGATCGGTCGCGGTGCCCTGAATGTGCCCAACCTTAGCCGGGTGGTGAAATATAACGAGCCGCGAATGCCGTGGGAAGACGTCGTCACGCTGCTGCAAAAATACAGCCGACTGGAAAAGCAGGGCGATACCGGTTTGTATCACGTCGCGCGAATTAAACAGTGGCTGAGCTATTTACGCAAAGAGTACGATGAAGCGCTGGGATTATTTCAGGAGATTCGGACATTACAGACTTCGTCTGAAATTGCCCGGGTGATTCAGTCAAAATAATAAGCGTTAAATTGCTCACACTTTTTTAAACCAGAAAACAGTTCTGGTTTTCAACGTGGCGCGACGGTGTTAAGGTGCCACTGTTTTCAACGCAGGATTGTTACTGGTTAACAGGCAAAACCTAAGCGTTTCACAGCATTTTCGCTGTGGAGCGCTTAGGTTTTTTTTTGCCTCTCGTTTACGCAGGAGAGAAATTTGGCTTAGCGCTTTTTACTGATTTTAAAAAAATGAAATATCGACAGGAAATAGAAAAATTTCCTGCGACCGGTTACGCACAAAATACTCAATCACAGGTTGTTATCATGGCATATAAAAATAAACTCTATGCGCTCGCCTTATTGACGATATCCCCGCTGTCGGTGGCGCAGGACTGGAACGGAACGGTATTAGGCTTTGAAGCTCCGCCGGAGCCTGTTCTGGGCGAAATGCTCGGCATACGTAAAATCCTCAACCATAACGGTTTTACCTGGAACCTCGGATATCTGAATGAAATTGGCTGGAACGGAGGCGGTGGCTATAACCACGACTCCCACGTGGCCTATATCGACCAGTTTGCGCTGACCTTCAGCCAGGATCTTGAGCGCTGGACCGGTATCCCGGATGCGCGTATCGAAGGGAACATCGTCAACCGTAACCACAATGACGACCTCACCACCAAACGCGTGCAGGACCCTCGCGTCAACTTTAACGACCTGACCCAAGAGAGCTGGGGCGGACAGTCCATTACCCGCCTGGGCTGGCTGACCTTTGCCCGCAGCTTTGACGACCGGCGTCTGACCTGGCGCATCGGGATGATGAACAAGGTGCAGACCTTCGATCAAATCATCCCCTGTGATTTCCAGCTGCTTTCGCAGTGCGGCGGGAAGTCAGCCAACTCGCTGACGTGGAACAACTGGAACGTTCACACCTGGGGCACCACGCTTGCGTATAAATTAACGCCGACGCTGACCCTGAAGGGCGGCGTGATGGAGCAAAATCCCGAGGCCTCCAGCCGCAGCCACGCGTGGAGCTGGTCGACGAAGGGCAGCAAAGGGGTCTTACTGCCGGTTGAAATCGAAGCGCGTCCGCTGATTAACGGCCTGCCGGGCGCGTATAACCTGGGCGTGGTGTTTACCAACGCGCCGCAAACCGATCTTTATCGCGGCAAATCCGGCGGTGCGGGCGCGACGGACCCGAACGGCTTTGATACCCACAGCCGGACCTGGTTCATGTACGCCGGGCTGAACCAGCAGCTTACGCAGCATCAGGATGACCCGAATCGCGGGTTGAGCACCTCTTTCAGCATGAGCCTTGCGGATCAGAGTACCAACTACATGCACCAGGTTTACGCCGCCTCGCTGCGCTACCGCGGGCTTTTTGACGCGCGGCCGGAAGACTGGATTGGCTTCGGGCTAACCTGGATTGATATGAGTAGCCAGTACGCCCGCAACCAGCGCTATATGAACAGCCTGAGCGGCGTGTCGGACTATAACGATCCGGCGTATCACCCGGAGCCAGGCCACTCCCTGAACGGTGAGTTTTATTATCGCTTCCGTCCGGTGTCGTGGCTGGAGCTGCAGCCGGGCATTCAGTACTGGCACCATCCCGGCGGGGTCAGTCGCACCCAGGATGGCTGGGTTACCGAGCTGAAAACGGTGGTGAGCTTCTGATATCACCGTAGCAAGTTCGATCCGCGTCACGTTTCTGATGCGTGATGCATTGAGGCTATGAATGAAACTGATAGAGTGCCAGAACTGGATTGTTACTGCTTAGGCAGGCAAAACCTGATTTTCTGGCATCTGCCGGAGGTCAGGTTTTTTTGTTTCTGGGGTTCAGATGAAAATCGCCAAGATACTCAATAATAACGTGGTGGTTGTTCAGGATGAGCGCGGGCGCGAACAGGTGGTGATGGGCCGTGGGCTGGCCTTTCAGAAGCGCGTCGGCGAAGCGCTGGATACCGCGTTGGTTGAAAAGGTGTTTGCGTTACAAAGCGATGAACTGGTGCGTCGACTTGGCGAGCTGCTGAGTCAAATTCCGCTGGAAGTGATGACCACCTGCGACCGCATCATCGGGCTGGCGGCGCAGCGGCTGGGCAAGCTGCAGGAGAGTTTGTATATAACCCTCACCGACCACTGCTACTTTGCGATTGAGCGGCAGAAGAACGGGCTGGCCATCAAAAACGTGCTGCTGTGGGATATTAAACGGCTGTATCCGAAGGAGTTCGAATTAGGGCAGGAGGCGCGGGCCATTATTGCCAGACGCCTGAACGTCGAGCTGGAAGAGGATGAGGCCGGGTTTATCGCGCTGCATCTGGTCACCGCGCAGCTGAACAGCGAAATGCCGGAAGTGATGCACGTGACGCGGGTGATGCAGGAGATCCTGCAGCTGGTGAAGTATCAGCTGCAGCTTGAGTACGATGAAGAGTCGCTCAGCTATCAGCGTTTCGTCACCCACCTGAAGTTTTTTGCCCAGCGGATGCTGACCCGCACCGTGGTGGAAGATGACGACGTTTCGCTGCATACGGCAGTAAAAGACAACTACGCGAAAGCGTGGAAATGCGCCGAGAAAATCGCCCAGCACCTGAACAAAAGCTATCAGCGCGAGCTGACGACCGAAGAAATTATGTTCCTCGCTATTCATATCGAGCGGGTGAGAAAAGAGGGGCGTTAAGCCTCAAAACAGGATTGTTACTGCATCACGCAGGCAAAACCTGAGCGCGGCCTTCGTCAGAAGGTCGTTCTCGGGTTTTTTTATTTTTTGTACTCAGTCAACAGGTGTCTGCGGGCATCGGATGTAAGGAAATCGAGATGGAATACCAGGCTTTAGCGAAGGATATTCTCGGCCACGTTGGCGGAAAAGAGAACATCGTCAGTCTTGTACACTGCGCGACCCGGCTTCGCTTCAAACTGAAAGAGAATCAACGGGCGGATGCGGAAGGGCTGAAGAAAAACCCGGGCGTGATCATGGTGGTCGAAAGCGGCGGCCAGTTTCAGGTAGTGATTGGCAACCACGTCCACGACGTCTGGCAGGCGGTGCGCAATGAGGCAGGCCTTACCGATGACGCGCCCGTCGTAGAAGAGAGGGGCGAAAAAGGGAATCTGCTGGGCCGCCTGATTGACATCGTCTCCGGGATTTTCACTCCGTTTATCGGCATTCTGGCCGCGTCCGGTATTCTGAAAGGGCTGCTGGCGCTGGCCGTTGTGTGCGGCTGGCTCAGCACCGAGAGCGGCACCTATAAAATCTGGTTCGCTGCCAGCGACGCGCTGTTCTTCTTCTTCCCGCTGGTGCTGGGCTATACCGCCGGGAAAAAATTCGGCGGCAACCCGTTTATTACCATGGTCATCGGCGGGGCGCTCACCCATCCGATGATGATTGCGGCGTTTAACGCCAGTCAGCAGCCGGGCGCGGTATCGGACGCCTTTTTGGGCATTCCCGTCACCTGGTTTAACTACAGCTCGTCGGTGATCCCGATTATTCTCGCCGCGTGGGTCAGCTGCTGGCTGGAAAAACAGAGCACCAGGCTGCTGCCTTCCTCGATGAAAAACTTCTTCGCGCCGCTGATCTGTCTGGGCACGACCGTGCCGCTGACTTTCCTGGTGATTGGCCCGCTGGCGACCTGGCTGAGCCAGATGCTGGCGAACGGCTATCAGAGCATTTACGTTCTGGCACCGTGGCTGGCGGGCGCGGCGATGGGCGCGCTGTGGCAGGTCTGCGTTATTTTTGGCCTGCACTGGGGGCTGGTGCCGCTGATGATTAACAACCTGGCGGTGCTGGGGCATGACTCCATGCTGCCAATGCTATTGCCCGCGGTGTTTGGCCAGGTGGGGGCGGCGCTGGGGATCTTCCTGCGTACCCGCGATGCCCGTCAGAAGATGCTGGCCGGGTCGTCCGTTACGGCAGGGATTTTCGGTATCACCGAACCCGCTGTGTATGGCGTAAACCTGCCGCTGCGTCGTCCGTTTATCTTTGGCTGCGTGGCGGGGGCTATCGGCGGCGCGATTGTCGGCTTCAGCGATACCCACGTTTACTCCTTCGGCTTCGCCAATATCTTTACCATCGCCCAGATGATTCCGCCGGGTGGGGTAAACGCCACGCTGTGGGGCGGCGTGATCGGCACCGCGGTAGCGCTGGTGCTGAGCTGTGGCCTGACGCTGGCGGCGGGCATGCCGGGACGCGCAGAGGCGGAAGCTGCGGTTATGGCAGGGGAAAACGATGTCTTATCCCCGATGACCGGGACCGTTCTGGCGCTCGACCAGGTGCCGGATACCACGTTTGCCAGCGGCCTGCTGGGCAGCGGTGCCGCCATTATTCCCTCCGATAACAAAGTGGTGGCCCCGTTTGCCGGCGTGGTGGCCTCGCTGTTTCAGACCAAACACGCCATCGGCCTGCTCAGCAACAGCGGGATTGAAGTGTTAATCCACGTGGGTATCGATACCGTGAAGCTAGACGGCAGGCCGTTTACCGCCCACGTGAAGGTGGGCGACAGGGTACAGCCCGGCGATCTGCTGCTGGAGTTTGACCGACAGGCGATTATCGATGCCGGATACGACCTGGCGACCCCGATCATTATCAGTAACAGCGATGAGTATCGCGATGTGGTGACCGTGGCGGCAACGTCCGTCAATGCCGGTGCGCCGTTACTCAGCGTAAGCCATCAATAACAGGAGAACGTGATGAAAACTTTCCCGGACGATTTTTTATGGGGCGGCGCGGTTGCCGCGAATCAGGTAGAAGGCGCGTATCTGGAGGAGGGGAAAGGGCTGTCCACCTCGGACGTTCAGCCGCAGGGTGTCTTCGGCCCGGTGGTTGAGCGCGTGGCGGGCGACAGCGGCATCAAGGACGTCGCCATCGACTTCTATCACCGCTACCCGGAAGACATCAAACTGTTCGCTGAGATGGGCTTTAACTGCCTGCGCGTCTCCATTGCCTGGACCCGCATTTTTCCGAACGGCGACGAGCTGCAGCCTAACGAAGCGGGGCTGGCGTTTTACGACCGGCTGTTTGACGAGCTGGCCGCGCACAGCATTACCCCGCTGGTAACGCTCTCGCATTACGAAATGCCGTGGGGGCTGGTGAAGCAGTACGGCGGGTGGGGCAGCCGCCAGACCATTGGGTTCTTCGAGCGCTACGCCCGTACCGTGTTTGCGCGCTACAAGGAGAAGGTGAAGCTCTGGCTGACCTTCAACGAGATCAATATGTCTCTGCACGCGCCGATGACCGGCGTGGGCCTGCCGGAAACCAGCAGCAAAGGGGAGGTGTACCAGGCGATCCACCACCAGCTGGTGGCCAGCGCGCTGGCCGTGAAGGCCTGCCACGAGATTATCCCGGATGCCAGAATCGGCAACATGCTGCTGGGCGGCCTGATGTATCCGCTGACCTGCAAGCCGGAAGATGTTCTGGAGACGCTGCAGGAAAACCGCGCGTGGCAATTCTTTGGCGACGTGCAGTGCCGTGGCGCCTACCCGGGCTATATGCAGCGCTTCTTCCGCGACAGCGGGATTCAGCTTGAGGTAACGGATGACGACCGCGAGGCGCTGAAATCGACCGTCGATTTTATCTCGTTCAGCTACTACATGACGGGCTGCGTCACCGCGGATGAGGCCCTCAACCAGCAGGCGCGCGGCAATATCCTGAGCATGGTGCCAAACCCGCATCTGGCAAGTTCCGAATGGGGCTGGCAGATTGACCCCATCGGCCTGCGTACCCTGTTGAACGTGCTCTGGGATCGCTATCAGAAGCCGTTGTTTATCGTGGAAAATGGCCTGGGGGCGAAGGATAAACCGGATGCGGACGGCGTGGTGCAGGATGACTATCGCATCAGCTACCTTAACGACCACCTGGTGCAGGTGCGTGAAGCCATTGACGACGGCGTTGAGGTGATGGGGTATACCAGCTGGGGGCCAATCGACCTGGTGAGCGCGTCTAAAGCTGAACTCTCCAAGCGCTACGGCTTTATTTACGTCGATCGCGATGACAGCGGTAACGGCACGCTGGCGCGCAGCCGTAAGAAAAGTTTCTACTGGTATAAAGAGGTGATTGCCACGAAAGGGGCTTCGCTGAAAGCCTGATATTAATGACGTTGCCCGGCTCTGAGCCGGGCAAATAGATCAGAAAATCATCTTGAATACGCCGGTAACCACTAAGAGCCCTATCAGAAATATAATTAAAATAACCCACAGTAATATTTTCATTCCTTTCTCCCGCTCATGTATGTCCTGAATAAGTTTAGCAGCGTATTTATATTTGGCGTGAATGTATTGAATTTAATCATTCTCTTTGGGAATAAATTTCCGGGTATTAAAATGTATGACAATTTGCGGATTGCCACGCGTTACTAAAAAAATGAACGATATCGAGCGTAACGTGCGCCTTTATTTTTTGAGTGTATGGCGTCATGAAACGTTCTCTTATTTTATCTCTGAGTGCACCCTTCGCTTTTATTCTGGCAGCCTGTGCGCCTGAACATGCCACGGTGTCTCCCATTAAAACGCAAACCGCTGCGGCGTCGGTGAATACGGTTCTGAATCATCAGGACTGGCCGAAGAATGAGTGGTGGAAAGCGTATAACGATCCCCAGCTTAACGGGCTGATTGCGAAAGCGTTGAGCGATGCGCCGGATATGCAGATTGCCCGTAAGCGCATTACGCTTGCCGAAGCCCAGGCCAAAGCCGCAATGGCCGCTGACGGTCCGCAGATTGATTTTTCCGCCGATGCGGAACGCCAGAAAATGTCCGCCGAAGGGCTGATGGGGCCTTTCGCCCTTACCGACCCGGCTGCAGGCACCACCGGGCCGTGGTACACCAACGGCATCTTTGGGCTGACCGCAGGCTGGGATCTCGATCTGTGGGGAAAAAATCGCGCCCGGGTCGAGGCCCGGATTGGCAAAGTGAATGCGCAAAAAGCGGAGCTGGAGCAGACCCGCCAGCTGCTGGCCAGCAGCGTGGCGCGGCTCTACTGGGAGTGGCAAACTCAGGCCGCCGCAGGGGAGGTTCTCGCGCAGATCAAACATGAGCAGGACAACATAATCGGCGCCGATCGCGAACTGTATCAGCACGGGATCACCTCCTCCGTTGAAGGGGTGGAAACCGATATCGACGCCAACAAAACCGAAGAACAGCTGGCAGAAGTCAACGGGAAGATGAAAGCCGTTGAGGCGCGTCTGGTCGCGCTGACGAATTCTTCCTCCGTAACGCTTACGCAGCATGCGCTGCCGACGGTTGACGCCGCGTTACCGCCGACGCTCGGTTATGAGCTGCTGGCACGCCGTCCGGATCTTCAGGAGGCGCACTGGTATATCGAAGCCTCCATGAGCGAGGTGGAGGCCGCCAGAGCGGCTTTCTATCCTGACGTGAACCTGATGGCGTTCTTACAGCAGGATGCCCTCCATCTGAGCGATCTGTTTCGCGCTTCAGCGCAGCAGATGGGCGTCTGTCTCTTATACACATCTCCGAGCCCACGAGACATGCG
>ERZ652156.537-NODE-537-length-11979-cov-11.4301_pt1 | contig 11979 bp, 13 predicted proteins | sample MGYA00514760_ERZ652156 | MGnify/ENA metagenome assembly ERZ652156
GAGATCTGCGCATGTCTCGTGGGCTCGGAGATGTGTATAAGAGACAGATGCTGGCTTCTGCCAATGAAAGCGCCAATGCCCTTGCCTGCCATGTAAGCGGCTCCAGGGAGGAGTTTGCAAAGCTCATGAATGAAAAGGCTGCAAGCCTTGGCTGTACCGGAAGCCATTTCGCCAACCCCAGCGGCCTGAATGATGAAAACCATTATACCACGGCCCACGACATGGCGCTGATTGCCAGGGAGGCCATCAAGAACCCGGAATTCCTGGCCATCAACGGCACCCGCAGCTATAAGCTGGCACCCACCAAGCGGACGCCGGAAGGCGGATACGTGGCCAATCACCACAAGATGCTTAACAAGAATGAATCCGTCTACTATCCGGGTGCCTTTGCAGGCAAGACAGGTTATACGTCCCTGGCAGGCAACACCCTTGTTACCTGCGCCAAAAAAGACGGGATGACGCTGATTGCGGTGGTCCTTAACGGGCACCAGTCCCATTATTCAGATACAAAGGCCATGTTTGATTTTGGTTTCCGTAATTTCCAGTCTTTAAAGGCAGTGGACTACGAGACCCGGTACAGATCCGTGGAAAATGACATGACCATTGCCGGTATGACGGCCCAGGACAGCATTTCCCTGGAACTTGACAAAAACGGACGGGTGGTGATTCCCAAGGCAGGGGATTTTGCGGACGTTCAGTCCATGCTCACCTATGATCTGGACAGCCAGAGTCCTTTGGACGCAGTGGCCTGTATCCGTTATACTTACAATGAACGCCCTGTTGGTTTCGTATACCTGTGTTCTGCCGGGATGGGGTCTGCTTCCCTTCCCGCCGCACCGGTGCACGAAGAAGGGATGGGCGGACCTGTCCCGGAGGGCACCGTCGCGCCGCACTCCCAGGACGGGGCCGGCTCCCCCTCCCCGGCGGACCATCCGGCCTCCCCGGACCAGACCCCGGCAGCGCCCACGCGTCAGGACATCACCACCAAGGAGGGCACTGCCTCCAGCATACGTATACCCGCAAACACGCTGGCCATACTGGGAATCGTCTTTTCCCTGTGCATCATCATCGCAATCGTGGCTGCCGTGAAGATACATGTAAAACGCAAGGAAGAGGCCGACCTTCTGTTAAGGCGGCAGCGCAGGCTGGAGCGGCTGGAGGACATTGGCTATTCCTCCTCAGAGTTTGACCGGCTTCTGGCTGAGCGCAGGGTCTCGTCCCCGTCCGCACGCAGGACCAGAAGAAGCCGGCGTAAAAAATCCATTTTCCGTTGAACTTGCCATACCCATCGGTTATAATGTAGGAGGTTATGATGTAGGATTTATCTGTAACACCTACTTTAATTAAGGAACCGCAGTCTGCAGGGGAGTGTGCAATGAAAATCTTCCATAAGGAAAAAAGTGACCTGAAGGCTGCTGTCATGAATCTGGTTAGGAATCTTCCTATCACCATAGAGTATATGGCTGCAGCCACTTTAGTCTCTACCGTATTTTTTTATTTCAGCACGAACGTGACCAATATTTCCATTATCTACACCTTGGCCATCATTCTGATTGCCCGCGCCACAAGCTGTTACGGAGCCGGCATACTTGCCTCGCTGTTCGGAGTCTTCTGGGTGAACTTTGCATTTACTTATCCGTACATGACCCTGAATTTTACCATGTCAGGATATCCGATCACATTTGTGGGCATGATGCTGATTTCCTGCCTTGCCAGCAGTATATGCATCATGATTACCAAGCAGAACGTACAGCTCCAGGAAAAGGACCGCATGCTGCTGGACGCGGAAAAGGAAACCATGAAGGCCAACCTTATGCGCGCCATGTCCCACGATCTGCGCACCCCCCTTACCACAATCATCGGTTCCAGTTCCACCTATCTGAACCAGGAGGGATCCATGACCAGGGAGGAAAAGCGTAAGCTGGTGCAGAATATTGAAGAAGATGCCCAGTGGCTGCTCACCATGGTGGAAAACCTGCTGTCCGTTACCAGGATCCAGGATGAGCGCGGCGTGGCCACTGTGATAAAGACAGAAGAATCCCTAGAGGAAGTCATTTCCTCAGCCGTGGGGCGGTTCCGGAAACGGTTTCCGGAGGTCCAGGTCCAGGTCTGCATACCGGAAAGCTTTATCATGGTCCCCATGGACGCTACCCTGATTGAGCAGGTCATCAACAACCTTCTGGAAAATGCATATTTCCACTCCGGAAGCCATGGCCCCATTGACCTGCAGGCATCGGTGGACGGTCCGTATGTATCCATCGCCATCCGCGACCAGGGCAACGGCATCCGGCCGGAACTGTTAGGCACGCTGTTTGACGGAGGCGGGGTCTCCGACAACCAGACCGGCGACAGCCACAAAGGGATGGGAATCGGCCTTACGCTTTGTAAAACCATCATAAACGCCCACGGCGGCCACATAGAGGCCAGCAATTACGACAAGGGCGCCCTATTTACTTTTACCTTACCAGATTGGAGGGAATATTAGCTTATGAACACAAGAGCCAGTATTATCATCATTGAGGACGAAAAGAATATCTGCAATTTTATAGAAACAGTCCTGACCCCGCAGAACTACCAGGTAACCTGTGCATACACGGGTACGGATGGCCTGAAACTGATCAACACCCACAAACCGGATGTGGTCCTGCTGGACCTGGGCCTTCCCGACATGGACGGACTGGAAATCATACAAGAGGTAAGGACCTACAGTTCCGTGCCCATCATAGTAATCTCCGCCAGGACCATGGAACGCAGCAAGGTAGCTGCCCTGGATATGGGCGCTGACGATTACCTTACCAAACCATTTGGAACCGCGGAACTCCTGGCCCGCATCCGCACGGCCCTCCGCCACAGCCAGCGCGCTGCGAATGAAAACTCCAAATACGAAGTAGGCGGCCTGCTCATTGACTTTGAGCGCCGTCTTGTTAAGGTAAATGACCAGGACGTGCATCTGACGCAGATTGAATACAAGCTGGTATCCCTGCTGGCCCACAACGCAGGCAGGGTGCTGACCTATGAAACAATCATCTCCAAGATATGGGGGCCATTTGCAGACAGCGATAACCAGATACTCCGGGTGAACATGGCGCATATACGCAGGAAACTGGAAGAAAACCCGGCCGAACCAAAGTATATTTTTACGGAAATCGGTGTTGGATATAGGATGAGGGAAGAGTGAACGGAAATGGATGTTTGACAAGGCAGGGTCTGCGGTGGGTACGCAACCTCTGCCTTGTCTTGTTCCAGGAGACAGGAACGGGAGACGGGCGGGGGATTCTTGTTCCAGGAGACAGAAACGGGAGATGGGCGGGGGATCAGTGCTTGGCGCTGCGGCGTTTGCGGCCGTCCTCCTTGCGTTGTATGAGGAGTTCCACATCCTCTTCCCCGGCCATTTTGGTGGTTTTGACCACATAGTATCTGTCGTCTTCTGATTTTTTAACGCGGATTTTTCCTTTGACATATCCGTGTTCGGGGCAGACGGCCAGGCAGAAGTAGAATCTTTGGCCGTAGGGGAACCAGCGGATTTTCTTGCGGAGCATACGCCTGCATTTCAGGCACACCATGTCTGTGATGTTCTTGTCTTTCATGATGTCTTCCCTGGAGCTGAATTCCCTGGATACGAATTTTGTGTATTCCGGAAAATATAACCTGTACTCGTTTTCTTTTGTTTCCGGCAGCCCATAATAGTCCACGGACACATATACGCCGTACTTCTCCATATCCAGCACGGATAGGATCTTTCCCGTGTAAAAAGCATCGTCCAGCGCCCGGTGGAACGGCCGGTCCTCTGCCATGCCCTGGAGCTGCACAGCCTGGTCCAGGGACACTTTATTCTTACCGTCCCCGTACTGGAGGCAGTACAGCTTCTGGATATCATAATATAGAAGCGGACGCGGAAAGGGTATCTCCATGCCGTGATATATCATGTTCCTCTGCAATTCCGTCAGATCCATGGACCCCCATGTGCAGAAACGGAAATCCCCATCCCCGCACCAGTCCAGGAATTCCTCCATGACTGCCCCAAAAGGCTGCCCCTCCTGGCATAACTTCTTCATATCCATATGTGTTACTTCTGATATCTTAAAATGCATCTTTTTATATACCTGGGGCTTTATCAGTTTATGGAATTCACCTGCGGGCCGGAACTGATTGTCCAGCATCACCGCACCTATCTCAATAATCTCAAAGGGAAGATGCTCTACGGAGTCTTCCTTTCCGCCCGGGCTCTGGTTCCACTCAAGGTCTAATACAATGTAATTCATATTTTCATCCTGTCACTCTATAATCTCGATTTACCTTCCTATCTTACCATACCAAAAAGAATATGGAAAGGGGCTATCTTCACACATCCCTGTGGTGTCATTGCTTTTCGGACCAGTCCACATTGTTGACCGGCTCATTGTTAACCACTATATCTTTTCAAGTTGACAAATAGCCCGGACAGCCCTATAATAAATAAAATGTAAACCAAATTCTATAGATAGGGTGACAATTATGATGCAAATCATACATGCGGCATGTGCCCATGACCGGCATACGTTTGATGGGTGGGTGATAGGAAAAGCTTTTTATGGGAGATATGACGATCCGGAACCAGTGTCCTTTGAGACACGGGCCCAGCATATGCGCCAGGGTTATGCCAGGCTGTCCTCAAAAGGATATGACAAGGAAAGGAATCTGGTGCAGGACCTGGTACTGGTGCTGGTTGACCCGTCCTGTGTAAATGGGGTTACACGGAGGGATACATATACGGATGTGTTTCCAGGCAGGCCTGTGCACGGCCTTACTTTCCCTTCAGAGGGCTTAAAACGGTTTTTAAGGGATTCCGGCGATACCAACCCGATACACCATGGGGAACAGGCTGTTGTGCCGGGATTGTGGATCCTGGAGCGTTTAGAGGGCATTTGGCAATGTGAGGCAGCGCAGGCCGCGGACACGGACCCAGACAATCACGGTTTACCCCTGGGATTCCATATCCGGTTCTTCCATCCGGTGCGCACAGGACAGACTGTACAGCTGGTATGTACTGAGGACACAATCACAGGAGTGTGCGGCGGACTTATTTATTTTCATTTACAGGTAAACAAATTATGATGTGGAGGTATTCATGAATACAAAATCAAGATTCAATACATTGGAACTGACAAAAATGGGGCTGCTCACTGCCCTTATCTGTGTATCAGCCTATATTGTAATCCCCCTTCCGTTTTCCCCTGCCAGCCTGACTGCCCAGACCCTGGTGGTCAACCTGATTGCCCTTTTGCTGACCCCCAGGCAGGCGGCATTTACCATTATCGTATATATATTCCTTGGACTTATCGGGCTTCCTGTCTTCTCAGGCGGCGTAGGCGGCCCGGGCAAACTGTTCGGACCTACCGGGGGATATATAATGGCATGGCTTATAGCCGTTGTCTTAATGTCGCGGCTGAAAGGGCAGCGCTACAGTTTTGGGCGGTACTTCCTTGTCACCGTATGCATAGGGATGCCGGTCATCTATGTCCTGGGAAGCGCCTACATGAAGTTCGTCACCGGCATGGACTGGATGTCTACGTTTACGGTGGCCGTCCTCCCCTTCATACCCCTGGATCTGTTTAAATGCGCTGCTGCCGCCCTGGTTGCAAAACCGGTCCAGGAAAGCCTTTCAAGGGCCAGGGCCGCCCTATAGGAGGCGCCATGGACAATGTATATGTATTAGGCGGGCTGAGAAGCTATATCGGAATTAAGAACAGCGCCTACCGGCATGTCCCGGCCGAACAGCTGGGCGCTGCCGTGCTAAAGGAACTGGCGGGGAAATATCCGCTGCATAAGGCAGATATGATAATTGGCGGGAACAGCGTTGGCTGCGGAGGCAATATCACCCGTCTGGCAGCCCTTGGCGCCGGGCTGCCATCTTCCATCCCCTCCCTTACCATTGACCAGCAGTGCGCTTCCTCCCTTGCCGCCATCACCACGGCCGCCGCAATGATTGAAAGCGGCCTGGCCGGCCTTGTCATTGCCGGCGGGTTTGAGAGCACATCCACCCAGCCCCTGCGGATGCACCACCCGAACCACCCTGATTTTACAAAGGATTGCCGCCCCTATACCACGGCCAGGTTCATACCGGGCCCCCAATATGAGGATGTAATGCTTCAGGGTGCGGAACGCACCATTTGCCATCATCATGTCCAGAAGGAAGAACTGGACAGCTGGACCCTCATAAGCCACCAGAGGGCGCTTCGCGCCCGTGAAGACGGGGTATTAAAGGATGTGGTCTGCCCTGTATGCGGACTGGATATGGACGAGGGCATCCGTCCAAGGATGAGCCAAAAGCTCATTGACAGACTCCCCCCTGTCCTAAAGGACGGCAGATATCTGAATGCGGCCAATGCCTGCTCCATGAACGACGGCGCGGCCTTCATCCTTCTTTGCTCCGGCCAGTATCTTAAGGACCACGGCCTGACCCCGCGCTGCCGCCTGTCCGGCGCATTCAGTACGGGAGCGGACCCTCTTATGAGTCCTGTCTCTGCCGTGGCCTCCATACAGCAGCTCCTGGAGCGGACCCATACGTCCATGGACGAAATCGGCTGCGTTGAATGCAATGAGGCATTTGCTGTCATTGATGTGCTTTTTCAAAGGGCGTATCCTGATAAATGCAGCCACTATAACATGTTTGGCGGCGCTCTTGCCTACGGACACCCTTACGGTGCATCCGGCGCAATTATTTTCCTGCATCTCATGAAGGCCATGGAACTGACCGGCAGCAGGAAGGGAATCTGTTCCGTGGCAGCGGCAGGGGGAATCGGCACTGCCGTGCTTCTAAGGAGTGTTTGAACGCTGATTGGAACAACGGCCCGAATCTGGGTCATTGATATCACGTACTGAACGTACAAGGAGTACCACATGAATTATCTTGAAATGCTGCAGGCTGTCCCTGCCCGCCAGACAGCCCTTATTGAAGATTCCGGACAATATACCTACGGGGAAATGGTTATGGATGTCCGTCGGTGTTCAGACGGGCTTCTTTCCCATCATCGGACGGCTGCCCAAAGGGCTCCGGGACAACCGTCCGCCGCAGCGGCCGCCGTATCATACCAGGAGGGCCTTCCCTCATTGGCATGGATTAAATCCCCTTCTGTCTATACACAGCTTATATGTTTCCTTTCCTGCGCACAGATTGGCCTGATTCCGGTCATACTGTCCCCTGACATGATCCATCCCCCCCCGCATTCCTTCGGATTTATCCGTTCCGGACAAGGACTGTATGGGCGTCCTGACCTCAGGCACCACGGGGACTCCCAAGCTGCTGTTCCGTACCTTTGAAAGCTGGCATGGGTATTTCCCTGTCCAGAACAGCATCTTTGGCGTGGATGGAAATACCAGGATGTTTGTGCACGGCAGCCTTGCATTTACAGGAAACCTCAATATGTACCTGGCCCTGCTGTCCCAGGGCGCTACCCTTATCACATGCCCGGCGGTCCATCCACCTGGGTGGAACAGAAGCATTTCCCTGAACCAGGCAAACGCCATCTACCTCATCCCCTCCAAACTGCGGCTCCTGTCTAGGACAGCCCCCGGGCCTGCGGACCATGTCAAAACCATCCTGACCGGTTCCCAAAGCATGGATTTAAAGGACATGCATGGGCTGTGGCAGGCCTTTCCCCAAAGCAGATGTATCCTGTATTACGGCGCCAGTGAACTCAGCTATGTGTCGTATCTCTGCGGCCATGAAATGACAGGCAATCCCGCCTGTGTGGGACGTCCGTTTCCCGGCGTCCATATCACTGTAAAGGATGGGGAAATCATGGCAGACACCCCTTGCTGCGCCCTGGGGGTACAGACTCCCGCAAGTGCCGGGGATATAGGATATCTGGACAGCCAGGGATTCCTGTACCTATTGGGCCGCCGGGATAATGTATACAATATCCACGGCAGGAAGATTCCTGGGACACTGGTGGAACACGCCCTTACCGACCTGGAGGAAATAAACGAGGCCGCCGTTGCGCTGGAGCATGGATCACTGACCGCTTATGTGGTCCTTAACCCTGCATTCCATTCCACGGACAGCCAAACGCCTTCCACGGACCTTAGCTGCCGCCTGATGAGAAAGCTGGAGGAAAACCTGGAATATTACCAGCTTCCCCGCAGGATACGGTTCCTTAAGGAAATTCCAAAAAACAGCAGCGGAAAGCCAATCCTCTCATTGCTTTCCGCTGCTGAATGAATGTGTCCCATCCCAATCATGAAACTGAAACAATTCGGTTATTGGGTAAGACTGAATGTATGGGCCGGCTTATCATACTGCCTGCCGGTCACCACCTTTGCCGTAAGGTCAGTACAGTTAAAGACAATGGACCACTGGGTTGCATTTAACCGCCCGGACGTCTCTGACACATGCCAGTCCTTTGACGCTGCCTGCAGCAGATCCATACCGGCCTGTTCATCCTTTACAACACCGCCGCAGCGGTTCAGGGACGATTCCAGGATCCCATACCTGTCTTGTCCTGTCCCGAAATTGAATTTCTTATCTGAAAGCAGGAAATTAGTTGCCATCTGATACCCCTCATCCGCCTTCAGTACCACGAATTCATTATCAATGTATTCCACAACCGCGCTGTTCCCAGCCGCATCTGCAAGCTGGAAATGATAACAGCTTCCTGCGGAGGAATGCATGTCATACTGCTCCAGAAGGCTCACTGCCTCGTCCACCGTGGCCGCCTTATCAAGCATCAGCCGTATGGCCGTGGTGGTGGTAATATCCGTTTTCCCTGTATCCTGGTCCGTTGGTTCGTCCGCAATGCGGAGCACCGCCACCGCCAGTCCCTTTTCATTCATCCCGTCTAAAGGCGCATATGGCGCTGCCAGCGTGATAAGCTTCTGCTTCCATGTATCTGGCAGCTTATCTTCCCCAAATCCCAGAAATGCAAGGTTGACCGTGGATATGGAGCGGTATCCGTTGTCTGGCGCCGTTTCCACCACCAGGGCCGGCGAGTAGGTAAGGTCAAAATTCCTGCCGAATATACGGTCCCCCTCCTCAGTCCAGGCGCTGAATGTAGAGCAGCCCAAATCCGGAATGGAAAACTCCAGCGGCAGGCCCTTTAACAGCCTGTCCGTCACAAACTTAACCAGCTCCCCATCGGTGCTGGCGCCTGTGAGCAGGAAATCATCAAAACCATAATCCCCGTCATACTTCATGGAATAAAGCACATTGTCATCTATCTTCTTAAGCGTGGTAAGTGTTTTCAGCTCATGCCTGAACAGAAAGGCGCCTGCCAGGACCGCGGCCAGCACAATGCCTGCCGCCCAGGCAGCAGCCCATAGCAGCCATTTCTTCCATCTTGTCTGTGTCATATTTCTCCCCTTGTCCATAGTCCCTGCTTTATAGCAGAATATCCTTAGAATCATAACACCATGCACGGGAAATGTCAAATATACGCGTGGCAGATACCGAACTGCTAATTGTGCATATGCTGATTTATATGCCTTACCTTAAATTCTCTTCACACTTAACCATCCGTTCCTCATACCCATCTAATTTCCAATCCAGCCTTGCCAGAACAGCCTGAAGTCCGTCAATCCTGGCAGCTATCTGGGCCCGCTGTTCCAGAAGCAGGTTCTTCCTTGCCTGTATGGTTTCATTTCCCTGATAGAATAAAGCCACATATTCCACCAATGTCTCAACGGACACCCCGGCGCTTCTCATACATTTTATATATTCCACCCAGCGGCAGTCCTCCTCTGAATAATTGCGGATACCGCCGGAAGTACGCCCAATGCTTGGCAGGAGGCCCACACGTTCATAATAGCGCAGTGTATCCGCAGAAATATCATAGGCCCTGCTTACTTCTGCAATTGTCATATCATCACCTCCTGATTATCTGCCTTTTATTTATTGTAACCATATTTATCCGTGAAGGCAAGGATAGGAATGCATAAGACTGAATATCTGCAGATATTATCCAATCTTTACCAGGTCATAGTCACGGCTTCCAAGCCCAAGGGCATGTGCTGCTTCCACGGTATGGATTCCATGGCGCGATTCCATCCTTTCAATCAGCGCAGCCTTGCCTGTATCCAGGGAATTGTACACTGCATCCACACACGCCTGGTCCAGTGAAACAGGGTCCGTGGATGCGAAAATACCGATATCGCCCATTTCCGGATCATGAGGATGGGCATCGCAGTCGCAGTCCACAGAAAGCCGGTTTGCCACATTAATGTAAACAATCCTGCTGCGTCCCACAAAATCCATCACTGATTTATCTGCGTCAGCCATGGATTCCAAAAATGAATCATGGTCCGCTGTAAAGACATCCTCAAACCGTTCACTGGAAGCAGACGTATGGATCCATATCTTGCCCCGTGATGAAGCAAGGCCGATGGACATATTCTTAAGCGCCCCTCCGAATCCACCCATTGCATGCCCTTTAAAATGGGACAGCATTAGCATGGAATCATAATCCGTCAAATGGCTCCCCACATAATTCTCGTGGAGATGATAGCCGCCGTTCACAGGAATTGCCATGTCCCCATCCTCATCCAGGATATCGCATGGGGCAATGGCCGCAAATCCATGGTCATGGATTGTCTGCCAATGGGCCTGCGTGGTATTACGGCGGCCTTCATAGGCCGTGTTGCATTCAACAATTGTACCCTTCAGCCTATGGACCAGATCCTTAATCAGGTCCGGCTGTAAAAAGTTATGCCCACCCGGTTCACCTGTTGAAATCTTAACCGCTACCCTGCCTGGCAGGGATATGCCCATTGCCTCATAGATATGGACCAGGCTTTCCGGGGTTATCCTGTCTGTCATATATACCTTTGCCATGTTATAAGATACCTCCTAAATCTGTTTTCCCATGTCATATGCCTGCTTCATCGCAGGACTGCTCCCAATATCTCCTGCCTGCCAGGCCCCTGTCCCATAAATGATTCCCTTCTCATGGGCCCCCGGCAGGCAATCCTGCGTAAAACCGCGGAATCCTTCAATGGTGCGTTCCATCATGGATACCTGTGTATCAGCTGCCGCAACAATAAAATAAAAATCCTTGTTCCTGATTTCTTCATAACGCGGTACCGTGCGGTCAATCAATGTCTTCATCTGCCCATCCATTGTATAAAAATACACAGGGGTTGCCATGACAATCACATCTGCATTTACCATCTTTTCAAGGATATCCGCCATATCGTCATGCTGGACGCACTTGTGGGTACTGTTACAGACACCGCAGCCTGAACAGTAATTAATCTTACAATCCTTCAGGAACACCTTTTCTGCCACGTTCCCGCCATCCAATGCCCCTCTCATGAACTCATCACATAATGTATCTGAATTTCCTTTTCTTCTGGGGCTGCCTGAAAGTATTAAAACCTGTTTGTTCACTATAATCTTCCTTTCTGTCTGCTGGTAAAACCTGTTCTAAAGGTCTATGTCTTGCATAACTATAGCCTACTACCTGGAGTCGGCTCCAAGTCAACCACTAATTTTATTTTTTTATATGTTTCATTAGCTTTTCGGAACAGGCGTGAACTATTTTTACAACATAATTTACAACAAAAAAACCTCGGATACTTTCCGAGGTTAAAATGAGAGGCGACGACCGGATTCGGACCGGTGGTGAGGGTGTTGCAGACCCGTGCCTTACCACTTGGCTACGTCGCCATATTAAATTGAATGACCCCAAGGGGATTCGGACCCCTGTTACCGCCGTGAAAGGGCGATGTCTTAACCGCTTGACCATGGGGCCTTGCAAATAATTATATATAGAAAAACTCCCCGAGTAGGACTTGAACCTACGACAGCGCGGTTAACAGCCGCGTGCTCTACCGACTGAGCTATCGAGGAATATTAAAAGTGCTCTCCGAGTCTTTATTATACTTTATAATCAAAGAATCATCAAGTACCTTTTGAAGATATTGTATGAAACTTTTGCTGATTTTATGCAAAAATACATACCTTCAAAACCACATATTGAAAACCGAATTGAACAAACTTCCTATCCC
>ERZ652156.543-NODE-543-length-11866-cov-10.8385_pt1 | contig 11866 bp, 12 predicted proteins | sample MGYA00514760_ERZ652156 | MGnify/ENA metagenome assembly ERZ652156
ATAAACTCTATCACCCATACCCATGGGTTGGCATCCGTCACCACCTGCGTGGTGGTGTGGATTGAAATCCCGATTTCATTTGCTAAAGCGTCCATATGCTCTGTCACCACCTGCGTGGTGGTGTGGATTGAAATTTCGGCATATGGATAGACGGCCTCCATTTTGGTTCGTCACCACCTGCGTGGTGGTGTGGATTGAAATTGTACCATCCGCAAGTTCAAGTACAAGTTCATTGGTCACCACCTGCGTGGTGGTGTGGATTGAAATCATATAGAATGCCAATGCTTGCAACCGGTACAGTAGTCACCACCTGCGTGGTGGTGTGGATTGAAATATATCAACCAGCTTTCCTTTTTTTTCAGATATCCGTCACCACCTGCGTGGTGGTGTGGATTGAAATACCCCGAACCGCTCAAAATAAAATGCCCTATCTGTCACCACCTGCGTGGTGGTGTGGATTGAAATCAACTGGAAAGCAGTAGTTGTTGATGGGGTAAAGTCACCACCTGCGTGGTGGTGTGGATTGAAATATCGTAGAGTTTAAATGTCTCCGGGTAGTCATCCGTCACCACCTGCGTGGTGGTGTGGATTGAAATTGACATATTTTTTCCTTTCCTTCCGGTTCCCCGGGTCACCACCTGCGTGGTGGTGTGGATTGAAATACATGGCTTACTTTCTTTGTCCACCTTTACCTCCGTCACCACCTGCGTGGTGGTGTGGATTGAAATTTTCTTTTCACTCCATGTTCCATCTGGATTCTGTGTCACCACCTGCGTGGTGGTGTGGATTGAAATCTATGCCTACCACGGTAGAAAATATGCTATTTTTGTCACCACCTGCGTGGTGGTGTGGATTGAAATATCCAGTCATCCAGGCGCATTGTAACCAACCAGGGTCACCACCTGCGTGGTGGTGTGGATTGAAATTTTTTTGGGGTCATCTGTGACGAGTCCAGTTCGGTCACCACCTGCGTGGTGGTGTGGATTGAAATATCGTATTCATGATTCCAACCAGATAGGGCGTTAGTCACCACCTGCGTGGTGGTGTGGATTGAAATCGTCAGATGATGTCACCGGTCCTGGAGCTGGTGGGTCACCACCTGCGTGGTGGTGTGGATTGAAATATCAATCAACGAGTTTCACCTCCGCCCCGTCCAGGTCACCACCTGCGTGGTGGTGTGGATTGAAATCCTAAAACTGGGTGGAGCACCCAGGCACCATATAGTCACCACCTGCGTGGTGGTGTGGATTGAAATTGGCAGAACCAATTGAATTTACCATCAGTGACGGGTCACCACCTGCGTGGTGGTGTGGATTGAAATATCCATCATATTAAATCCTCCTTATGCACTAACGTCACCACCTGCGTGGTGGTGTGGATTGAAATCTCTCCCGCCTTCCCGGCTCCACCCATTACCAGTGTCACCACCTGCGTGGTGGTGTGGATTGAAATTCCACCCTGACACCACGGACCTTATCCGGCTGACGTCACCACCTGCGTGGTGGTGTGGATTGAAATTACTTTTAATTGAATTAAATGATATATCACATCAGTCACCACCTGCGTGGTGGTGTGGATTGAAATCTATCCTCCCCACAGATAGCGGCCGCCAGGTGTCGTCACCACCTGCGTGGTGGTGTGGATTGAAATAATATCAATCTCTAAAAGCGGCTGAAGACGCGTTCGTCACCACCTGCGTGGTGGTGTGGATTGAAATCTTGCCAGGGTGACCGGCATGATACCGATTATCGTCACCACCTGCGTGGTGGTGTGGATTGAAATCTCCTGTTCCCCTGGAAAATATCGATTTTGCTAAGTCACCACCTGCGTGGTGGTGTGGATTGAAATCTTGAGCAGGTCCATGACCATGGCTTCATCTGAGTCACCACCTGCGTGGTGGTGTGGATTGAAATCTGGTATGCCTCCCTGGATATGCCTATCTTCTGTGTCACCACCTGCGTGGTGGTGTGGATTGAAATCTTTGGTCTGATCTTTACCATTACGTATCTCTGGGTCACCACCTGCGTGGTGGTGTGGATTGAAATCGGATATGGGATATTGTAGATGGACTCATATGCCGTCACCACCTGCGTGGTGGTGTGGATTGAAATATTGCAAAAAACATCGAATCCATATCCGTCTACGTCACCACCTGCGTGGTGGTGTGGATTGAAATCCGTACTCCCAGATCATCCATTTACGGCAGGACTTCGTCACCACCTGCGTGGTGGTGTGGATTGAAATAGGTACCCTGTCCATCTTCTGCCGGATTTTCTGCAGTCACCACCTGCGTGGTGGTGTGGATTGAAATTCCTGTGCTTCCTTTGCCTTCCCCTCATCCAGGAATGTCACCACCTGCGTGGTGGTGTGGATTGAAATAATCCGTATGTCAAGATGCCTTGCAACCCCCATGGTCACCACCTGCGTGGTGGTGTGGATTGAAATTCAAACATCTTACATCCTTCCCAGCATCCGTATTAGTCACCACCTGCGTGGTGGTGTGGATTGAAATCCAGGCTCTTATCCACTACCCATGAATCGAAATTCAGTCACCACCTGCGTGGTGGTGTGGATTGAAATAAACAGCTTGGCATCCTTTATGGTCCCCTCCTCCTGTCACCACCTGCGTGGTGGTGTGGATTGAAATCCGCATGTACAGGTAAGGTCCGCATTGAATCCTTGTCACCACCTGCGTGGTGGTGTGGATTGAAATCTCTGCGGGGCCTGGGGACCATTGGAAAGGCATCGTCACCACCTGCGTGGTGGTGTGGATTGAAATAGCTGATGGAGAAAAATGAAAGAGCCGCATAGGAGTCACCACCTGCGTGGTGGTGTGGATTGAAATCCCTCACCATCGGGCTGGGGCCGCGGGCGATTGGTCACCACCTGCGTGGTGGTGTGGATTGAAATCATAAAAGAATCACATCAAACGGATGGGCATCCGAGTCACCACCTGCGTGGTGGTGTGGATTGAAATCCCAGCCAACTGATTCCAGAAAGCCGTCAACTGTGTCACCACCTGCGTGGTGGTGTGGATTGAAATCGGCTGAATGACCGTAAGCTGGAAGCGCTTATCAAGTCGCCACCTGCGTGGTGGTGTGGATTGAAATACGTTCTGGCAGCCGCTCCTCCACTGGAATCCATGTCACCACCTGCGTGGTGGTGTGGATTGAAATTTCTGTTTCTGGATTCATTGAAATAGGCATATCTGTCACCACCTGCGTGGTGGTGTGGATTGAAATCGAAGTTTTAAGCATGCATACAGATAATGGCCTATGTCACCACCTGCGTGGTGGTGTGGATTGAAATTTCTCTTTTTATGCGCTCATACAGTCTTGCTAATGTCACCACCTGCGTGGTGGTGTGGATTGAAATTGAAAAAGTGTTGCTGTTGCTAATGTGTTAATAGGGTCACCACCTGCGTGGTGGTGTGGATTGAAATCCCATGTTTCCCGGACATACAGGATATCTCCCCGGTCACCACCTGCGTGGTGGTGTGGATTGAAATTGGAACCCTCACAATATCCGCAGGAAGATTGATAGTCACCACCTGCGTGGTGGTGTGGATTGAAATTCTGTTACCACTATCTCCTGGTCCCCGGCCATGACGTCACCACCTGCGTGGTGGTGTGGATTGAAATCATATGCGCACATACAGTTTAGGCACTGTCGGGTCGTCACCACCTGCGTGGTGGTGTGGATTGAAATTACTATTTTCCTGCCCTCATCTGTATTGTCCATGGTCACCACCTGCGTGGTGGTGTGGATTGAAATGTGATTGTTGTAGCGAATTTTGAGAAGGTCTATGTCACCACCTGCGTGGTGGTGTGGATTGAAATTTTGAAATACCTTCAAATCTCTCAATTCCTAAAATGTCACCACCTGCGTGGTGGTGTGGATTGAAATCCCATGTCCCCGGATGCCTTTACCCTTGATACGGTCACCACCTGCGTGGTGGTGTGGATTGAAATTTATTGTCCATCAAATCTTTATCATATGACTGAAGTCACCACCTGCGTGGTGGTGTGGATTAAAATCGTTGCCTTGATGCTTACATAGCCCCTGGTTAATGTTACCACCTAACGTTACTGAAACGGAAAAGATGTTACTTTTCTGCTGCGATTATAATAAAATTCTGCGTATTCAGCTATGGTGGGGCCTTCAATTATAATTATATTTAATTTTGTAATATGGCAGTGTAGAATTGATGGGATTGTAATTGATAGTACTATTGGGAACAAATTCACTGTCAGTTTAAATATTAGTGTAATCTTTGGAATGTTTCGCACTGCCATGTTGTATTTTGGTGGTATTTCAATCTATATCACCACGCTTGTACAGAGAAAGAAAAGACAGTATAATGAATCGGACAAATCATAAAGAAGTACAATGTACGGAATAAGCCCAAAAGGAGAAGGACATTATATAACATGGATATCTGGCACGGGAATCAGAATGGGTGAATAAGGCTACGAGGAAAATGTTTATTAAATTAATGAGTGTATTTATATGCGCGCTTGCAATCATTTATTTTCTTGGAAAGGATTCAATCAATTTTGAAGACATCTCTTATGGCAGCGTATCTTTTTATCTAATCATCATAATAGGTCTTGTGCTGATTTGTATAGTGATTAAATTAGTCGCTACTGGACGGACAGCCAGTAATGGTGATAATTTATTTCTCCCTTATAAGGATAACACACAGTAAGAGGCGGGCAGGATTATTGACAGGGAGGCTCTTGAGGGGAAAATCCTTGTAGAGGAATACATCGACAAATTTTCAGACCCAGAAAAGGCATCTGGAGAAAAGATTGTTCTGATGCCTTCCTACTTGCTGTTATGCGGGAGAAAGGGCGGACCTAAAGGTACTTCAAAGGTAACGGCAATCACCTGCCAAAAGATTTATTGGATATGCGCACAGGCTGGTATCAAGGGAGGACCATTTATTGTAAGACTCCTTATTTTTACTGAAAATAAGATTTACAGTCTGACCGGGACAGATATAGAGCATGTTCAGAGGATAGCATATAAGCTTTATCAGTACATACCAAATGTTTTCAGCGGCTGCGATTCATTTTCCCTGTCTTATGAATTGGAAAAAGCTTTTAGTAAAAATCCGGCGGAGTTTCTGGAGATTTATGAGAATAAAAAAAGAAAATCAAGAATGTTGGATTAATGTCCGCCTGGTACAGACATACAAAGGGCAGCCTGCCTCTGAGGACAGGCTGTCTTTTGCATCTGTTATATGAACCGGGACCACCTATGCTTACTGTCTGATATTGGACAATAAACCGCATTTGTGTTGGATATTGGATACATAAAGTCCGTAATGAACGGGAAGCGGTGCCGGATGTACGATTATATGAATTAATATTATGGATACCAAAACAGGAGTCAGATATAATTCAGCGTTATACAGCTAGTTTGTTTAAACATAATCTTATAACCTCATTTTATGACCTATGAGATTGTCATATGTCATGGGTCTTGCTTCCTGGTTATCCGCGGTCCAATGGATGAAATACCAATTTAGTGTTGTAAAGTATAGAATTATTTTGATAATATACCCAGCACATTTGGGGATGGTACGGCATCTGCTAAGGAACGGTGTCTTATATAGGCGACTGGCAGGGGGGCTTTCTATACGCATTCCACAAAGAATCTGCGGTTTACAATCATCCTGCACCGACAGGATTTTAAAATTTTCTGGTCCAAAAGACAGGGGGAAATCAATCTTCTGTGCGTTCTATATATTGCCTGTAGAAATATGGACATAATGGTCGAAAAAAGAGGAAAATGATAAAAAGTATGTCGAATTGTGTAATATTCCCAAAAAAGTACTGGATATTAATTACAAATTTGTTAATAGATAAAACAAAATATTGCAAAATATCACCCTCAATGATACAATGGTAATTCGACACGTGTCTAAAATTGCGACCACGAATCGTTGATATATGCTATGGGGAGCATATATAATAAGATTCGCCAGGAGCTCAGGACGAATGATATGGATTTTTGTAAACCATAAGGTCGAAAATCAACTAACACATATTTTAGCAGGCAGTTTAGCATAGGCAAACAATTTTAGGAGGTAAAAGGAAGTGGAAAAGCTGAATGTTGCGATTGTTGATGACAATCCGCTGATTCTGAATACTCTGGATGAGCTGATTAACGCTGAAGATGGATTATCCGTGATTGGAAAGGCTGACAATGGCGCAGATGCCATTGATATGATTGTAGATACAACGCCGGATATTGTGCTGTTGGATTTAGTTATGCCGAAAATTGACGGTATATCTGTTGTGGAAAAGGTCAAGAGCGAACATACATTTATGAAAAACCCTGCGTTTATCATTTTAAGTGCGGTAGGCGGGGAACAGATGACAGAAGATGCGTTTAAAGCAGGCGCCAACTACTATTTGATGAAGCCTTTTGACAAAGAAATCCTGGTGAATAAAATTCGTCATATTGGAAAACTGCCTGAAAAACAGATGACTGGTAAGGTGGTAGCTGCTCCATTTGAACCCGGAGAGGAATCACATATTACCAGGGAAGAGTACATGAAGGAGCATCTTGAGACAGATATCACGAAAATGCTCCATGAACTTGGGATACCTGCCCATATCAAGGGTTATCAGTATCTGAGGGATGCAATCGCCATGTCTGTGGAGGACCAGGAGATGATGAGCTCGGTCACGAAAATCCTCTACCCTGCCATTGCCAAACGCAACCAGACAACTGCAAGCCGTGTGGAAAGAGCCATCCGACATGCCATTGAGGTTGCATGGGGAAGAGGGAAAATGGAGACCATTGACGAGGTGTTCGGGTATACAATCAGCACAGGGAAAGGCAAACCCACCAACTCCGAGTTCATTGCCTTGATTTCAGATAAAATATTGTTAGAATATAAAAAAATTTAAAACAATTCCATCAGAAAGAACTTCCTAATTTCGGTAAAATACGGTATACTATATGGAAAGGCATAAGGAACCTGTTCGTCAGGAGAGGGAGGTTTGGATGAAGAAAATACTATTTGCAGCTTCAGAAGCAGTGCCGTTTATCAAAACAGGAGGACTGGCAGACGTGGTTGGCTCTCTGCCCAAATGCTTTGACAAAGAGTATTTCGATGTAAGGGTCATGATACCAAAGTACCTGTGCATAAAGGAACAGTGGCGTTCCAAGATGGAATACGTGGACCATTTTTATATGGATTTCCTGGGACAGAGCCGCTACGTAGGCATCCTCAAGTACGTCCATGAAGGCATTACTTTTTATTTTATTGATAATGAAAGCTATTTTAACGGTCCCAAACCATATGGAGACTGGTACTGGGATTTGGAGAAATTCTGCTTTTTCTGCAGGGCAGCCTTGTCCGCACTGCCTGTTATCGGATTCCAGCCTGATGTAGTGCACTGCCATGACTGGCAGACAGGACTGATACCCGTGCTTCTTAAGGATAAGTTCCATGAGGGTGATTTCTTCCGTGACATGAAGTCCGTCATTACAATCCATAACCTTAAGTTCCAGGGCGTATGGGATGTTAAGACAATCCAGCGCTTTACGGAACTGCCCAGCTACTACTTTACTCCGGATAAGCTGGAGGCATATAAGGACGGTAATCTGTTAAAGGGCGGCATTGTGTTTGCAGATGCCATTACCACGGTAAGCGATACCTACGCGGAAGAGATTAAGATGCCATTCTATGGAGAGGGCCTGGACGGACTTATGAGATCCAGGGCAAATAGTCTGAGGGGCATTGTCAACGGGATTGACTACGATGAATTCAACCCTGAGACGGACCCGTATATTGTCCAGAAGTACAATGCCAAGAATTTCCGTAAGGAAAAGGCAAAGAATAAAAAGGCGCTCCAGGAGGAACTGGGACTGCCTGTGGATGAGAAGAAGTTCATGGTGGGAATTGTCTCACGGCTCACGGACCAGAAGGGCCTGGATTTGATCCAGGGCGTCATGGATGAACTGTGCAATGATAACATGCAGCTGGTAGTCCTGGGAACCGGTGACGAGAGATATGAGAACATGTTCCGTCATTATGACTGGAAGTATCATGATAAGGTATCTGCCCAGATTTATTATTCTGAGCCCATGTCACATAAGATTTACGCTGCATGTGATGCATTCCTGATGCCGTCCCTGTTTGAGCCGTGTGGTTTGAGCCAGCTCATGTCCCTTCGTTATGGGACAGTGCCCATTGTCAGGGAAACCGGCGGATTAAAGGATACGGTTGAGCCATATAATGAATATGAGGGCGCCGGCACCGGATTTTCATTTGCAAATTACAATGCCCATGAGATGTTGGGCAGTGTGCGGTATGCAATGTATATATACTACAATAAGCGCCGTGAGTGGAATAAGATTATTGACAGGGCCATGGCTAAGGATTATTCCTGGTCAACCTCTGCCGCCAAGTATCAGGAACTTTATGATTGGCTGATTGGATATTGACAGCGGACCTGAAATGTCAGATAATGTATCTGATAAAAGAAGAAAGGTGTGATGCCCATGGAGCCGTCCGGATTATATGACTACACGGGGGACCAGGAATATATGGAATGTGTCAGGGACATTTTAGAGCATCCTGTATTCCAGTCTATGGATCAATATATACAGCATGGGACTACCACATGTAAAGCCCACTGTATACAGGTTTCATATTTAGGATATAAGTTATGTAAAAGGTTTGGAGGAAATTGGAGAAGCGCTGCGAGAGCAGGGCTTCTCCATGATTTGTTTTTATACGATTGGCATACACATGCCAGGGAGACGGGGAAGCATTTCCATGGGTTTACCCATCCCAAAGAAGCGCTCCGCAATGCAGGGAAGTATTTTGAACTGACAGGGGAAGAGGAGGTAATCATCCTCCGCCATATGTGGCCCCTGACGCCCATACCGCCTGTGACCAAGGCCGGATATGCCGTGACATGCGCGGATAAGCTATGCAGTACATTGGAGACAACGGCCCGGTTTAAGCGCTGGCTGATGATGTGCTTTTTTGCACAGCCGGCCAGACGTTAGCGAAAGGGGAAAGAGAAAAACAATATGAATGTTTGGACAGAAATGCTTGGCAATCAGGTTCTTGTCAGCGCGGTGATGGGATGGGTGGTTGCCCAGTTCCTCAAGACACTGATTGACTTTGCTCTCAATAAAAGCTTTAATGCGGAGCGTTTGGTGGGGTCAGGCGGCATGCCCAGTTCCCACTCAGCCACTGTGTGCGGCATGACCACGGCCGCCATGCTGAAATATGGGGTTGGCTCCTTTGAATTTGCAGTGTCATTTGTGGTGTCCATGGTTGTCATGTATGATGCCATCGGAGTGAGGCGCGAGACCGGTAAGCAGGCCAAGCTTCTCAACTCCATCCTGAATGAGAATCCGCTGAAACTGAAGCTGAACGCGGAGGTGCTTCAGGAGAAGCTTAAGGAGTATGTGGGACATACGCCTCTTCAGGTCATGGCTGGTGCGATTCTTGGAATTTTGCTGGCCCTGGGAATGAATCCTTACTTTTAGTGTGTTGGGGGATAGCGTCACATTAGACAGGAAGGACAGAAGATACAATGGATATTTATAGTTTCATCAACTGGTTTTTTATGTATAGTTTCCTTGGATATTTACTGGAATGTGTCGTTCTCAGTGTTGAATATAAGCGGCCTGTGGTGGACCGTGGCTTTGGCCATGGCCCCTTTTGCATCATATATGGGTTTGGTGCCCTGGGAGCGTGTATGCTTCTAAGCCCGGTCTCAGGAAGGCCGGTTGAGCTTTATACGGCATCCATGGCCATGGCTACGACCCTGGAACTGGTGACTGCCAATATCATGGTGCGCCTGTTTGGCGCATTTTGGTGGGATTACAGCCATAAGGCATTTAATTATAAAGGAATGGTATGTCTGGAGAGCAGTCTGGCCTGGGGGCTTTTGGGCCTGTTTTTCTTCTATGTGCTGGACAGCAGGGTCCGCACCCTGGTAATCCGCATACCCGGTAATCTTGGCAGTATGCTGGCAGTGGGGCTGACGGTATTCTACCTGGTGGATTTCATACACTGCCTGAGGCTTCGGATGGGCGGTATGGAAGAAGAGGAGCCGGTGATTGGTCGCCTCAAGGTTTATTGATGGGTCAGTCATAGTGAAAGGACAGGTATGTCCATGGTTCATTTGTCAAATGATGGGCGGCATGGAGATTATGATAGGAGAACGGCATGAATGGAAATGAACAATGGGGCGGATACCATGTTGTACTGGCGTCCGCCTCTCCCAGGAGAAAGGAACTCCTGAATCAGATTGGTATTTTTCCGGAAATCAGGCCCAGCCAGATGGAGGAAGAGACGGTTGAGAAAAAGCCTGAGCAGGTGGTCATGGAGCTGTCCAGGCAGAAGGCGGAGGACATAGCGGCCGGATGCGGGACAGGCACCATGGTAATCGGAGCAGATACCGTGGTGGCTGTGGGCAACGAGATTCTTGGAAAGCCAGGAACCCCTATGAGGGCTTATGAGATGATAGGGAAACTTCAGGGCAGGACCCATCAGGTTTATACGGGCGTGACCGTGCTTCTATGCCTGGAAGAGGGAAGGACCCATGGGATTACCTTTGCTGAGAAGACAGATGTCCATGTGTATCCCATGACACCCAGGGAAATGAGTGAATACGCAGATTGCGGTGAGCCTCTTGACAAGGCCGGCGCATATGGGATACAGGGCCGGTTTGCGGCCTATATAAAGGGCATTGACGGAGATTATGCAAATGTGGTGGGCCTGCCTCTGGGGCGGCTGAATCAGGAGATAAAAGGGCTTTTGGAGGACAGGGAAGATGATTAAACTGATTGTTTCGGATGTGGATGGAACCCTTGTACCGGACGGTTCGTCAAAGATTAATCCAGAAGTATTTGATACCATTTTAAAACTGCGTGAAAAAGGCATTCAGTTTGCCATTGCCAGCGGAAGACCCTGGGCCAGCGTGGAACATGCCTTTGAACCGGTTAAGAGGAAGATATTTTATGTTGCCAACAATGGGGCGTATGTGGGATGCTGCGGCAGAAGCCTTTATGTGTACTCAATTGAACAGGAACTGGTCCACCGCATAATCAAGAAGGTCCGCAGGTATCCTGACCTGGAGGTTGTGTATGCGGGCGCCAATGGGGATTACCTGGAATCTTCCAATGAAAGGCTGATGAACTGGCTGATTGAGAGTTACAAGTTCAACCTGACGCGGGTGGATGACCTTCTTGGATTGGATGAGCCGTGTGTAAAGGTATCCATTTATAAATCCCAGGGAATTGAAGCCGCCAGCAGGGATATATACGAAGAATTTAAGGACGAACTGAAGATGTCCTGCGCAGGCGATATGTGGATGGACTGCATGGCCAAGGGCGTGAATAAAGGAAGGGCAATCCGTACGATCCAGGAAAGCCTGCACATAAAGCCTGAAGAGACAATGGCATTCGGGGACCAGCTCAATGACATGGAGATGCTGGAACAGGCATATTACAGTTTTGCAGTGGCCAATGCAAGGGATGAGGTGAGGAAGGCAGCCAGGTTCCAGGCGGACAGTAATGAGAATGATGGTGTGCTCAAAATCCTGAAACACCTGCTTTGAAAGGAGTTCCGTATTGGACATAAGTAAAATAACAAGAGTACGGGGGATGAAAAAGCGGGCTGTCTATATGTATCTGGCGATGTGTCTGGCATTGGCTCTGTCTGTCACGGGCTGTTCTAAAAAAACAGTGTCATCCGACGGCGTAAGGACAGTTGAAAAGGATTACACAAAGGGACAGATCATGGTTGTTGCAGCCACGGAACGCAACCGGTACCAGAATATATATACCAGCCAACTGTGGTCTCTGTCTCTTATACACATCT
>ERZ652156.550-NODE-550-length-11752-cov-15.6199_pt1 | contig 11752 bp, 11 predicted proteins | sample MGYA00514760_ERZ652156 | MGnify/ENA metagenome assembly ERZ652156
AGATCTGCGCATGTCTCGTGGGCTCGGAGATGTGTATAAGAGACAGGTTCATAACCATCCAGCACATCCCCCAGGATTGCGGAATAAGAATAACCAACCATCAATCCCTGGAACCGGTACCTGCGCCTGGCCTCCAGTGAAACCGACCCTTTCCGCTTAAAGATATGTTGTATATATTCATTGGCCGGCCTTAAATCCATGGAAAAATCCATCTGGTCCGGCTGACGCCTCACTACCTTCCTTACCAGACTGCCCGGCTTCTCCATACCTATCTCAGCCTTCGCGGTCTGTTTCCTGACATAATTCCCCATGCCATGCCTGGCTTCAATGATACCATCCTCTTTTAACAGGTTCAGGGATTTGCGAAGGGTCATCCTGCTCACATTCATCTGCAGCGCCAGTTCTTCCTCAGGCGGCAGTTTGCTTTCCTCAGGATAAAGCCCCTGCTGTATCAGTCCTAATATCTCATTATATGTAATTACAAATTTTGGAAATGCTTTCTTTTCACCTGACACCTGTCCGCCTCCTTTTATCGCCGGCTGCCGCTATCTCATAACCAGGATTCAAAAGGGTACTTGAAAATTCCAAGCACCCTGTGTATTATTAACATAGAAGTAATCAAAAGACTTTCCGCGTCTGATGATTGCGCTTCGGATATGGTGTGATTTTCAGTTACAGGCTATCCTCTACGTGCTGGTAGAGGATAGCTATTTTCTATTCTGATGATTATCTATGTAAGCCAATGCTGCAAATATAACCAGCACCAATGTCAACACCTCAAGTGTATCCATATTACATTTCCTCCCGGATTTATTTCCGAAGGAAACCACCAGACTATCCTCTGTCCCCTATTTAATTATACAACCCTATTTTAACACTTATATCATGGTATGAATAGGGCTGAGCTAAAAACATAAGCCCAGCCCTTTTTAACATGAAACTTTACCGCTGCCTGTCAGCCATCCGCTGCAATACCTTATTTCTCCTTTGCCGCAACCATCTTCTTGATATCAGCAATGAAATCCTCAAGTCCGGCAGCGCCTAAATCTCCCTTATCCCGGCTTCTGACCGTGATGGCGCCCTCTGCCGCTTCCTTCTCACCCAGCACCAGCATATAAGGAACCTTTTCAAGCTGGGCCTGGCGGATCTTATATCCAACCTTCTCATCCTTGTGGTCTAACTCGGTACGGATACCGGCTGCCTTCAGCTTCTCATATACGCCTGCTGCATACTCCATGGACTTTTCAGAAACAGGAATGACCTTAACCTGTACAGGAGCCAGCCATACCGGGAACTTACCTGCAAAATGCTCAATCAGGATACCGATAAAGCGCTCGATGGAGCCAAAGCATACGCGGTGAATCATAATCGGACGCTTCTTGGAACCGTCCTCCGCCGTATACTCCAAATCGAACCTCTGAGGCATCTGGAAATCCAGCTGGATAGTGCCGCACTGCCATGTCCTGCCCAGGGAATCCCTCAGGTGGAAGTCAATCTTAGGGCCGTAGAACGCGCCGTCGCCTTCGTTGACAATATATTCAAGGCCCATATCCTCCAGCGCCTTTTTAAGGCCGTTTGTAGCCATCTCCCAATCCTCGTCAGATCCCATGGAATCCTCTGGCCTTGTGGACAGTTCCACAAAATATTCGAATCCAAACTGTGTATACACTTCATTAATCAGCCTGGTAACACCCTTGATTTCATCCTCAATCTGGTCATCCCTCATAAAGATATGGGCATCGTCCTGGGTAAAGCAGCGCACACGCATCAGTCCATGAAGCTGGCCACTCTTCTCATGACGGTGGACCAGGCCCAGTTCGCCTACGCGCAGGGGCAGGTCACGGTAAGAATGGGGCTGGTTCTTATACACCAACATGCCTCCGGGACAGTTCATAGGCTTAACCGCATAATCCTCCTCATCAATGACGGTTGTGTACATATTATCCTTGTAATGATCCCAGTGGCCGGAATTCTCCCACAGCTTACGGCTCAGGATAATGGGGGTGGAAACCTCCTGGTATCCTTCCCTCAGATGGATCTCACGCCAATAATCAATCAGCGTATTCTTAAGTGTCATACCCTTTGGCAGGAAGAAGGGGAAACCTGGTCCTTCCTCAGCAAACATGAACAGGCCCAGTTCCTTACCAAGCTTCCTGTGGTCGCGCTTTTTAGCCTCTTCCATCATGGTGAGATAATTCTCTAAATCCGTCTTATTGGCAAATGCAGTACCATAAATCCTGGTAAGCATCTTATTCTTCTCGCTTCCTCTCCAGTAAGCACCTGCAATACTGGTAAGATTAAATGCCTTCACACCCTTTGTATACATGATATGGGGTCCTGCGCACAGGTCCACAAACTCGCCCTGCTGGTAGAAGCTGATGGTCTCCTCGTCAGGCAGGTCCTCAATCAGCTCCACCTTATACGGCTCGGCCTTTTCCTCCATGTACCTGACCGCCTCATCCCTTGGCAGCACAAACGGCTTAACCGGAAGATTTTCCTTTACGATCTTTGTCATCTCAGCTTCCAGCTTCTCCAAATCCTCAGGGGTGAATCCGCCCTCCCTGTCAAAATCATAGTAAAACCCGTCGTCAATGGCTGGTCCGATTGCCAGCTTTGTCTCCGGATACAGCCTCTTCACTGCCTGTGCCAGCACGTGGGATGCTGTGTGGCGGATGGCCCTTAACTCATCCTCTGCTTCCTGTACGCTTCCGTCCGGTAAAATAATCTTCATACTATTACTCCTTTCATCCTCTTTAGGAACTAATCCCGGCATCCTTTATGATTATCATTTTTTCACTCAGTATATGTCCATCCGCCGGATTGGGTAAATAAAAACCCCTGGACATATCCCTATGTCCAAGGGTGCATATACACGGTTCCACCTTGATTTTCACTCATTGGTCCCTTAACGCGGGATACGGTGCCATTTCCTCCCAGGAATCCTTAACATACATTGGGTTCCTGCCACCGTCATCCATAAGGAATCAGCGGCTGGGTATCCTTGACACGGCTCAGGACCGGTCTTCATCAATATTCGGTATACAACCCTTCCACCAAAGGGGCTGCTCTCTGGATACTTCCCATTGACTACTGATTCCTTCAACGCCATTAACTGCATTTCTGCTAGTTTTGATTATAGCATTTGGCCATGATTTGTCAAGGCTTAAAATAATGATGTCCCCGGTTCTCGGTCTGATTTATGATAATACCCCTTGCTCTGATGCAAGAAAACGATATCCTGGAAGTTATCCACCCGTACATCATAATCATCCGTCAAATTGTGGATAACATTTACTTTCCACATCATTTCTGTTAAAATATATCTTCAGGACCATATACAAAGAGACGTATAAGTCACACTCATATAGGCGGTCATATGGCTAATCATAAGTTACAACCACATAAGACATAAAGAAGGTGAATTCATGAAAATCGTTATTATTGACGGTCAGGGCGGCAAGATGGGCAAATCTGTAATTGAACAGCTGAAGAAACGTTTTCCTGAACTGGAGACATATGCAATCGGGACCAACAGCATTGCCACCTCCGCCATGTTAAAGGCAGGGGCAACCTATGGGGCAACCGGCGAGAATCCTGTCATTGTCAATGCCCAGGACGCGGATATCATCATAGGCCCCATCGGTATTGTCATGGCCAATTCCCTGTTGGGAGAAATCACTCCGGCCATGGCAGCCTCCATCGGATCCAGCAAAGCATATAAGATACTGATTCCGGTAAACCGCTGCAATCATTATATCGTGGGCTGCCAGAACAATACCTTATCCGATTATATAAATATGGTATGCGATGAAGTAGGGAAGGAAGTGAAATCCATTTGAGGACCATAGAATTTAAAATGGAGCGCCAGGGCCTTGTACAGGAAGGCGACAAAGTCAAAATCATTGAACGGGAAGGAACCAGCAGCTACAGTTATATCATTGAACCAGCTGTAGCCATGTCCGGCTGCTTTCCTTCCAGGTACCGCATCAGATCCGAATATGGCATTATAAAGGAAATCCGGGAAAATTCCAGGGGATTTTATGTAATAGTGGATTTTGATGAGGATGAACCAACCTGATTGGATCTTCCAGCCAAAAGACAGTAAGGAGACATGTCAAATGAAATCAAATCTAATGGGGATTCCCGCTGCTGCAGGTGCCGCATGCCTTTTAACCGGCGGATATCTGTATCACATGGCCCTGGATGCCAAAACAGACAAGTCATCCCTGTTAAAACCATCTCCTGACCATATACAGCCTGACAATCAGGCCCTTCTGCGGCACAGGCAGGCCCTTGAGGAAAGCAGCCGTCTGACCCGCCAATACCAGGACCGGTATCTGTATTCCTTTGACAATCTAAAACTCCATGCTTATCTGTGCATGAACGGGAAATCAGGCAATCCAAAGCAGACAGATACCCATATCGGCACAGGAAGCCAGACCGGCACAGGAAACCAGACCGGCACAGGAAGCCAGACCGGCACAGGAAGCCAGACCGGCACAGGAAGCCATTGGGTAATCCTGGTACACGGTTACGCAGATTCTGGCCTGTGGTTCCATGAAGAGGCCCTGGCCTTTTACCGACAGGGCTTCCATCTGCTGCTTCCCGATGCCAGGGGACATGGCAAAAGCCAGGGCACCTATATAGGAATGGGTTGGCATGACCGCCTGGATATCATAAGCTGGATTCACTGGATTATTGAAAATGATTCCCAGGCAGAAATCATCCTATACGGTGTTTCCATGGGAGCAGCCACCGTCATGATGGCTGCAGGTGAATCTCTGCCGTCTAATGTAAAAGCAGCCGTGGAAGACTGCGGATACACATCTGCATGGGATGTACTGAAATACCAGCTGAAAAAACAGTTCCATCTGCCTGCATTTCCAGCGCTTACCTGTGCCGGTCTGGTCAATTTCCTCAAAAACAGATATTGGTTAAAAGACGCCGATGCCGTCAAATGTGTCTCAAGGACAAAAATCCCCATTCTCTTCATCCATGGCACAGAAGACAGGTTCGTCCCCTTTGAGATGTTATGGACACTCTATAATGCCTGTAACAGCAAAAAGGAATACCTTGCAGTAAAAGGCGCGGCCCATGTAAAATCTGCCATGGTGTACGGCCCAGCCTACTGGGATAAGGTATTCCGATTCATTGGTTTATCATCCTATCCAATTGGTACAATCCTGATTTCAGATGTAGGTTCTGCCGCCGGCGGGATTGTGGGTACCGGAACCGTAACCTCCTGACCCGGTTTATCGGTTCCGGTCACCGTGCCGCCTGGAGTGGCCGGATCTGAAACCGGACCACCCGGATTCATGACCGGGCTGCTTGGATTCCCAGCCGGACTTCCTGGTGCCATTGTCGGTGCAGGTACCTCTCCAGGCAGTGTCTCTATCGGTACAATCACCTCATTCCCGTCCTGACTGCCCTCTTCCTCATTTGATACATCTACAGACGCCATATCAATCAGACTTCTGTCAGACCCATTTAATTCAACCGCCTTACTCCAAAGCACCTTTGTTATACCGCTGCCCTTATTCCATTCACAGTCATGCCACAGGCAGATAACCTTTCCGTCCTTTGCCATTACAATCTCCAGCATATCATTTCCATCCACATGCTTACCTGTCCTGGCCGATTCATCATTTATCTTGTAAATTGCCCCATCCCTTGATATAACCGCTGCAACTCCATAAGAGCCATTCCATATGGAAGGATGGTATTCCCCAAATATCTCTCCTTCTTCTTCATAATAATACATGTTCTGAATAACACCTGGGAAGGGCTCTGACAAGGCCTGTTTATTCTGTCCGTTTAAATCCGTCTTGAATATCCTGCTGTACCATTCACCGCCGAATCCTTTATCCACATAACTGCTATAATAAATCTGGTTATCCACAATGCAGTAACTTTGTACACCGTACGTTTCCCTGATAAGAACAGTATCATTGCTGTCCTTTTTTGAATTAACAGTTGCCTTTGTACCGCTGCCGCTGAGATAATATGTGCTTCCATCAATGGTAAGCTGCCCATGCTTCACATATTTAATCTTCCCATCTTCCTCAATCCTGTATATCCGGTCACCGACAGCAACACTGTCTCCATTATCAGAAACAGCCGGATTTCCCAGTTCATCCACCAGATAACAACTGTCATCCTTTATTTCAACTGTGTACTTACCTTCCCCGGTCGCTATTTCCACTCCGGATACAGCAGAATGGATTGATCCTGCCTGTGCATAGTAAATAGTATCATTAAGCACCATATAACCATCCACCTGCTCGGCAATCAATTCCTTTACATCACTTCCCGGCCTCATGCGGAACAGTTTATCACAAAGCCCTTTCTCTGCCTCTGAAAGGCGCGTCAGCTGGCTTTCCTTCACCTTAGGCAGATAATATACATAGTCACCATAAGCCCGCATAGAATTCCTTGTGGTCTTCTCTGGAGATGTTTCCCCTCCTAGGACCATGATTTTATTCTCCACAGTCTTCCTGTAAAGAATCGTCTTAAACAGGCCTGTCCCTTCCTCCTCTTTCAGAAAACACCAGAACGCATTGGTCCTTACAAGGCTGTCCAGGTTCTCTCCTGTACTCTCAGGAACATAATCCAAATCCACCTCAATATTTTTAAGATACCCCTTGGTATCGTGGAGGGTATATATCTGCCCATCCTGTTTTAACTGCCCAGTCACCATAAACCCGTCGTCATTAAAATAATACAGGAAACCATCGATATCCTTCCACTGATCCTCAACAAAACTTTTCTCATCCAGATAATACATCCATCCCTGGTCTGTCTCATTCCATCCCACAGATGGCTCCTCATCTGTGTCAATGGTCAAATCCATGGTTTCCTCCTCCTTGGAAAAGTCCAGCTGCTTATAATCCGAACTTATTTTCCCAAAAACGGAAATAACCACATAAATAGCTGCAACCATCACAAGTACGGCAATCATGATAAGAAATACCATCTTTATGGGCGATTCTTTCTTTTTACGGCGTCTGTTCATTTGCTTTTCCTCTGAACCTCTTTTTCTATAATAACTTATAGTATCAGACTTTCCTGGTTTTTACAATGGAGGAAATCTTACAATAAATAAAAAAGCACCTATCCATAACTGATAAGTGCCTTAGTGCCCAGAGCCGGAATCGAACCAGCAACACGAGGATTTTCAGTCCTCTGCTCTACCAACTGAGCTATCTGGGCATCTGATGAGCGTGCCGGGGTTCGAACCCGGGACAACTTGATTAAAAGGCAGTATATTTAAGTCATTTAACGCCACTTGACATATTTGCAGGATTGGTATAATATAATAATACCAGGAAGTTTAGTACATATGTTGCACTAAACAAAGCCCCAAAGAGTACCAGTCTTTGGGGCTTCTTTTTGGCTAGCTGTCTTTACGGTTCCGGTCTAACCATTTGCATATGTAGTAACCAGCTACACTTGCCATGACCGAAACCAGGAAGTTTAATACATCGGACATGTTGCACACCCCCTTTCCGCTGTGCGGTATAGGGTAGACAGCAAACCTATTATACTATATTTGATTATATCTTTACAACATTAGTTGTATATGATAATTAAAATCAATCTTTCCTCTTATCATATAATTATACATCAAAAAGCACCAGCAGACCCGGCAATTTTAGGTTGCCTGTCTCTGGTGCTTATTTATCAAAATAATACTTCCTTTTCTTAGGTTTTGGATATGGGTCTTTTTCATCTGTTATTCCTAATATATAATCTGTGCTGACATTGTATAACCCAGCTAATTTTATTAAAGCTTCTAAAGGCAACGAACGTGTCCCATTTTCATAATGTCCATATGACCGCTGTGTTACACTTAAACACTTCGCAACATATTCTTGCGTCCAATTCTTCGATTCCCTTAGGTCTGCTAAACGTTCCAGCTTCATATGGCCCACTCCTTTATGGACACTATTATATGTAAGAACAATTTGTACTATTGACATTTGGAACAAATTGTTCTAACTTAAAAGATATAATAGGAGGGGGAATTTACATGAACCAGGAATCACTAGATAATGTATTATCAAAAATGGAACACTTTACAAGAACAAATAAAAGAGTAATTTTAAAAAGCCGTTTTATTAGATTTAACAGATTTGATAAGAAAGTACTTATTGATTTTGCTAAAACAAATTGTGCATCTATTAAAATATCTTACACGAATAATTCTATTAGGGTTCAAATAAAAGGAAATATGCTTTTGCTAATGGATGCAGATGTAAAAATGAAAAAAATCTTGGTAAGAAAATATGTGATGATGTTTATAAAACAAGAAAATAATTTTGTAATAATAGACCTATATTTCATGTGCACAAAATGGATAATATTTTATAATAAGTAATCTATATGATATGTAGCGGTTGGAATACCATAGGCCATAGGAAACGCCTGTCCGTATATGGCTGACAGACATTAGGAGGGGGTAGGGGCCCCTACAAATGACTGCCAGCTATATTAGGGCAGGCGGCTAACGTTGACTTATACGAATCCTAGCGCTTGCGATTGGTGTTTCCTGTCTGCTAACAGTGCCAAGACACTAGTGGTTTAGATTCATCATGTTATGGATGCGTCTGCGTTGTGCCTAATCAATTATATATATTCTTCATCTATAATCTGCCTTTTGCCCATTCCTTCTTCGTCTGCTTCTTCTATTTTTATTCCAAGTGGAATTGTTTCAATAAATGTTTCTCTTTTGCTTATTTCTTCTTTTCCTTCTATTGCTTTACTCTTATAAGTTATAAAATTGTTTGGTCCGTCTATATTCTCTGTTTCTACAATTTCCATTATGTCTCCTGGTTGACAATCTAAAAATAGACATATCTTTTCTATTACTTCACCACTTAAATATTCCCCTTTGGATAATTTTGCTATGGTTTTTGATGATAGTATTTCTTTTAAGTCTGTTTTTTTCATTCCTCTTCGATTTAGTAAATCAAACAACTTGTAGTATCTTACCATTATCAATCCCTCTCTTTCTGTTATTAATTTTAACTTATTTTTTTTGTGTATGCAAGTAAAATATATATTTCTATATGGAAATATATTATTGACATTTGTAAACTTTAATGATAATATGTACATTAGGAAATATAATATTTCCTCTAATACACATATTAAAGGGGGGACAATATGGACTACATAACAACAGATACAAAAGATTGGGCATTTGCAACCTTTGCTCATATGTCTAAAGAGGAATTTTCTATGGAATTGAAAATCCTTGTTTCTGTCCGTAACTTATATTTATATGATAGGATGGTTGATTCATTTGTTTTTGAGTATTTGGATTCAGTATATGACATTGCCAGGGATGTGCTGGTCTGTAAGTGTATTGGTTGATTGTCTGGTTGTATTAGCATCCGCCCCCAGGCTATGCCGGGGCGGTGCCATTCATTCAAAGTAATTATTTAAAGTGATAATTGGCGAGGTGCAACGGTTTGGATTCCAGGCGTTTAGCGGTTTTGTACGTGCCGAAAGTTTTAAGTGCTCGTTGTGCGGTGGATGGTTACGGTGTGGTGCCCGTAGGTAGCCAATATCATATATATGCCAGAATATAAACTGGCTTACCCCCGTTCAGTAATACGGGGGTAGTAAAACCACTAAGGAGGGATTAACAAACTATGAAAACTGGTGAAAGGGATATACATAGCAATGGTTTAAACATCTGCATTGATTGGCTTTCCTGGACATTATCTGAGCCATGTACCATCGAATCCGCTCTTCAATTAATGGGATATTCCATGGCTGATTTCCAGCCACTCCCTCAGGGCCGTAATGGATACCGTTCACAGCTTCATCATTCAGTTTATCCGATTTCTGTACAGTATGACGGTCAGGAAGGTATGGGAATCCATGTGGATGTTTCTGGTTCCGCAATTCAGGATTTGATTGAGCATTATTTAAAAAGCCATTCGGTTACCACTCCTTTTAATAATATAGCATATGAGACTTCCAGTTTCGATACTACGGTACTTTCTGATATCCTTAGGGATATTTCTACCGTTGGTCATGTAACAAGGCTGGATTTAGCTGTAGACGATATAGGCGCTCAATACTACACATTGGTTTCACTGGATGATAAACTTTCTAATAAAGCATATGTTTCCAAATTCCGCAAATGGAAAAAACTGGTCGAATTTGACAATGGCAAAGATATTACCGGATACACAATTTATATGGGTAGCCGTGCCAGTTCCTTAATGCTTCGTGTCTATGATAAACAGTTGGAACAGAATAAGAAACTGGATAAGACAGGAAAACCTCTAATAGCACATCCATGGGTTAGATGGGAACTGGAATTAAAGGAGGAACGTTCCGTTAAGGCCGCCGAACTATTGATTCAGGGGAAAAGTATTAATGAGGTGACAATTGGTATCCTATCGAATTATCTACGTATCATTACCTTTGATTCTACCAGGAACGTCCGTTGTTCTACTGACCCTGTTTGGGATTCATTTATAGGGGATGTTCTTAAACTTGGTCTGTACCAATCCCCGGAACCGAAAACAATTGATGATACAAAGAATTGGTTGGAAAGGCAGGTTGCTTCATCCCTTGCCGCTGTAGTCATGGCAGATGGCGGTGATTCTTCCTTTATACATTACCTTCTAAAAACTGGTTCCATGCGCTTATCGAACCATCATAAAGATATAATTTTTCAAGCTATGGGGGAACCTTTATGACTTTAAAAAATGCATTTGATGAATTTATGTTTCAAAAGGAACTTGCTGGCCTTTCTCCTGCAAGCTTAAGTGATTACCGCAATTATATCTCAATCTTGCTTAATCATGTAGGTGATTCAACAAATTTGGAATCTGTCACGTATGAATTGGTTACTGGTTATATCATGGTATTGCTTCACCGTCCACTTTCCAAGGCCACTATTTCTACATATGTCAGAAATGCCCGTATATTCCTTAGATGGGTGTATGCTGAATATGGTCTTAGCTTTGACCCGGTAAAGATAAAGGTTCCTAAACCTCCTAAAAAGAATGTCCATGTGCTTTCTTCTGCTGAGATACAATATTTAATGGATTCCGCAAAATGCTCCGTCCCTTGGCTGACTGCCAGAAATAAGGCTATAATCGCTTTAATGCTGGACTCTGGTCTTAGGCAGAACGAGGTATGCACATTAATAAAAAAGGGGCTGGATTTTGACCGTGGTGCGTTACAGGTCACAGGGAAGGGTTGCAAAGACCGTTTAGTCCCATTGGGGTATATTTCCAAAATGTTGTTGGAGGACTATCTGTCCCAGTGTCCATATAAGGATGCGGACTATGTATTCTGTGACAGGATGGGGAATCAGATATCCAGGAACGCAATCAAGGTATTCATGAACCGCCTAAAGCATCAGGTTCCCTTCGATATCTCTTCACATAAGTTAAGACATAATTTTGCCACCAATTTCTGCATTGATAACTATAGGAGAACGGGAAATACTGGTGTCTACGATTTAAGCATTTTAATGGGTCATGAAAGCATTGAAACCACGAAAAGATATGAGCACTTTGCACATGAAATAATCGCTGTTGAAAACTGCAATTCCCACCTTGACAACATCTACCTGATATAAATCTTTTGTGGATAAATCCTCCTAAAACAACGTATTTACGTACTTTTTGGCAATAAAAAGGCACCTATCCATAACAGATAAGTGCCTTAGTGCCCAGAGCCGGAATCTGTCTCTTATACACATCTGACGCTGCCGACGAATAGC
>ERZ652156.558-NODE-558-length-11672-cov-9.98795_pt1 | contig 11672 bp, 18 predicted proteins | sample MGYA00514760_ERZ652156 | MGnify/ENA metagenome assembly ERZ652156
GGAGAAACTCTGGGGTGAGATAGTCGTCCGGGTTACGGAAGGCCATCTGTTGATCTGCGGAGCGCCAGGTAACCCCTGTTCCGGTCACCCGGATGGCGAACATCCACATGTTGATAAAGAATTGCGGGCTGCTTAACGTCCCGTCAGCGATGAGCGCGGCCACCTCGGTTTCATTGAGCGCCTGCTGCGCCAGCATCTCAGCGAAGGGCTGATGAAGCGGCTTGGGCAGATCGTCAATGTGGAACCATCCGGCGGCCAGCGATTCGTCGTTAAGCTTCGCCTCGAACCTCTCCGGCACCTCGGCGCGAAACGTCAGATAATCGCCGTATACGCTGTGCGGGGTCAGCGGGCCATCGTACTGATAGCCCACCTCTTCCAGCACCTCGCGGCGCGCGGCATCAATGGGCAGCTCGCCCGGCTCTACCGTGCCGCCAGGCGGGCACCACGTACCATCATCCGAACGCTGGATCAGGAAGGCGTACTTACCCTGACGGAACATTATCCCGCTGCCAAAAATAGCCACGTTTTAATGCTCCTATGCTGCTTTCTTCATCGACTCCATGAACTTCTGCCCCTTCTGGGTCAGCATGTATTCAGGAATGCTTCGGAGGTTGTAGATGTAGGTCACATAGCACTGGCAAAAAACCTCTTCGCCAGGCTGCGTGATTTCGTCGAGGTAACCGGCAGGACCGGCTTTCACGTACCCGTTTTTTTGCGCCCAGTTCCCGCGAATCAGGTAATACAGCTGATCGCGTTCCTTGTGGTCCTCGCGGAAGTCATACCCCGGCCGCCGCCAGTGGCTGTGCCATATCGCTGCAATCGCGTTGTTGCTCGTTGCGATCACGTTGTCGATGTTGGCTATCAGCTTATGGTTCTGGTCGATCATCACCCGGCGCGCTTCATAGTCCACCTTCTCGGCGGCCTTCTGAATGTGCGCTGCCGTCTCCCGCATCGTTCCCTGAATACCGGTCAGCGCAATGCTGTCGGCAGAGGGGATGCTGCTGGCCCAGCCGCTAAACCGCGACAGTGTGGTGTCGATGGCTTTTTTGCGGTTGAGCTGGATTAGGTCGGCGCTGGCAAGGATCCGCCTGTCGAGTTCCGTCCGCAGCTTCGGCTCAAGGTAGTTGAGCGTAAACCGGGATATGCCCTGATGGCGCTTCAGCGCGCCAGCACGACCCACCTGCAGGTCGTATGCCTTCGTCAGATTGCGGGTGACCATCGCCATGTAGTCATCGGCTGTTTCGCTTTCGGCCGCCTGGCGGATAATCGCCTGCCAGCGCTCCAGCTCTTCCCGGGACGAGTAGCCGTTGCGGAGAAAGAACTTCACCGCGTCTCTCACTGTTCGGGTGAAAGTGTTCATAGCATCATCCCGCCGCCAGGCTCTTCAGCTTTCGGCGGCTCCGGCGGTGGGCTCTCTTTCAGAGAGTCGTAATCGAGGTTAAGCCGCTGAGGGAATAGGTTCTCGTTGGCGTTGGCGTTTTCACACGCCCACTCGATCAGCGTTGCGCGGTTTTCCGGGTCCGCCGTGAGCTGCGGAAGCACCGTTTCCAGCATGCTGACGATAGCCTTAAAGCGTATCTCGTCGACCTTCACCTTCTCGCTTTCCGGCTCTTTCAGGGAGGATGGCCAGCGATATTCGAAGTTGTTTATCCAGCTGGCGAAATACACGCTGTAGGTGTTTTTCAGCTCCGGGAAGTCAGCACGCAGCGACTGGAAGAATTCAATGCTCCATGCGCGGTACTGGCACACACGGATGAAGAACGCGTAAAGCGGGTCAAGCCATTCTCGGATGTTGTCGATGTACACCGCCACGGCGCGGGCATCTTCAGTGCCTTCGCCGAAGCCCTGGGCGAACGTCTCAGAGTTGAGGATGATCGCCGGCATATCAGCGGCGGCGGCTATGTTCTCCAGAATATGCTTACGCGCAGAGTCGAGAGGTTTTTCAAGGTTGCTCAGGTCTATCGACTCAATACCATCCTGCGGTCCAATCTGCAGGACCTCGCCAGTTTTACCTCGCTTCAGCAGCATGCGCTTGAATCCACCCAGCGCCTGCATAACTTTGTTAACAACCGCGCCAGCGCCTGCAATTTTGGTAATTAGCAGTCCGCCTTTAACCGCTACCATGTCATCAGTGCGCATGGTCTGAATAAAGGATTTTAACGGGAAAAGCGCACGCTGATACACGCTGCGACCGGTGAACCCGAACGCTGCAGGGTTGTAAGCGAGATAAATTGGATCTTCGTTCTGCGCGACTATGCAGCGAGATTTGTGATACGGCTTGCCCGCCACCCGGATGCCGTCGACTTTCTGGAAGTCCTGGGCGTTCGGGTCCTGATTCAGCACGATGCTGCCCGCGGTGTTCAGCGGGTCCAGGATGTTAAAGCTGACGTTGTGCTTGTACAGCGTGCGGTAGTCCAGCGATTCATTCGGCTCCTGGTTATCCACCAGCATTGCAATCGCAGAGACGCCGTAAATACGGGCGATGCGCGCGGCGTTGGCGATGTGCTGATTAGCACCCATCGTTTTCCATTCGCGTTCGAACGCGTCTCGCAGGCGCTGCTCAAGTCCATAGGACTGGGCAACATGCACGGTGCGCGGCTCATTCATCGCCATTTTAATCGGGCGATCCACCATCTTGCCGCCCAGGGGGTGGAAGAGATAAATCGTCTTGCAGGCCTGATACCCAGCAGAGGATCCTGGCTGAATATCGTCGCTGTCCAGCAATGCCATCAACTCGGGAGAGCAGCTGCCGATTTCGAAATCGTCTTCGTTCATTGGTTCTCTCGTCAGATTGCGTCGCCGCTGCCGAAGGCGATGATCAGCCCGTAGGTGTAATCATCGAGCAGGTCATCGGCGCGCTTATGCGCTTTCTTGTCGGCAAGGTGGAATCGGGAAACCTGCTTATGCAGATGGTTTGCTGTCTCGCCCTTGAAGACGGCTGTCTTCTCGTAGGCGTATCGGGAAATCTTCGCCAGGCCGCGATAGTGGTAACCGGAGGCCATGATGGCGCGCTCGTCCTTTCCTTTGCTGGTCAGGGCGGACTCTATTTTGTTGACCGGCCATCCCAGGCTTTCACCTTTCTGCAGGAGGATGCTGCCCATGCTGGCGTCTTCGATGAACACGCCCAGGCTGCCGTTGATGGCAACGCACTGCCCGGAAAGCTCGTTGAGCCGGTCGAATACCGACGGCATCCACGTTTCCAGCAGCGCGCCGTCAATCTGCACGACATCCCAGTCCAGAATGGTGAGGCGCTGAATTCCGGGCCGGGTGTCGACGGCGTAATACACTACCGCCGTGCCGTCATGCTCAGATCCACCTTTGACGGCGGTATCCATGACAGCGAAGACGGCCTGGCACATCTCAGGGTAATCGACAGGCTGATCCTGATTCTCACCCTCGAACCATTTACGGACGTCGAACAGCGAAGCGGCGGACCAGTCGACGAACTCGGCCAGAAACTCCTGGCGGAACACGCGCGGGTCGTTGTTGGCCTTCTCCTTCTCCAGTTCTTCCGGTGGAACGAACGGGTTGGAAGATGTCGGCGCGTGGTGCTCGATAAAGCCGAGGCTCTTGTCGTGGCAGATGGCGTAGAAGAAGTTCTCCTCGTCCACCCCATCCGGCGTTGAAAACACGTAGGCCCGGCCTTTCGTCGTCAGCAGCGTTGGCTTAATCGACTTCGGCCAGATCTCCCTCAGCATCTCCGGCGACTTGGTAAACGCCGCCTCGTCTATCAGGATGATTTCGTACTCACGGCCACGACCAGCAAGTTTGTTGTCGTTGGTGACCCAGAAGTCGATCTTCCCGCCATTCTTCAGCAGCAGGCGCTTCTCCTGACGGCTAAAGCTTTTCTTCAGCGGCAACAGGATTTCTTCGAGCTTGTCGTAAATTTCCTGATACTGGCGATACTCAGCGGTGAAGATACCGACGCGGCCGCCGAGTTCAATGTCCATGCCCGGGCGCTTAAACGGCGCTGTAGCGTAGGTCACCGCGGCGCTGGACAGCATGAAGGTCTTACCCCAGCGTCGGCCACACCGGACCGCATGCAGCTGACCATCCCAGGAATCAGACCAGACCTTTAACTGCCCGTCATGCAGCGTCGGGAGGTAAATGTCGGCCATATCATCTTCCAGGTATCGGCAGGGTGTTGTGTACGACGATCGCGTTGTCGCTGTCGCCGTCCTTCATGATGTCGATTTCCATTTCCACTTTTTCAGTGGCGCGTTCGCGGTAAGCGGCATCGACACGAAGCTTCTCTATCGAACCTTTGGTGTACTCCAGCGACTCGATTCGCTGCGTATTGCGGTGCATGGCCTTCTCGGCAGAGGAAATCAGCGAGTGCAGTTCCTTCGCCCTCTCGTCCGTTGCCAGCTCCAGCTCAGCCTGCCAGCGACCGATGTTCTCCGCCGCCGTCAGATTTGCCGCGCGCAGCCAGAAAAGCTCATCGTCGAGAGTGAGCAGCTTCGCGTCTTCGGTGATTGCGTCAGAGAGCAGCATCCGGCGACCGTAGCCGCCGTGCTTCAGTGCATTCTGGTTGCCAGGTTGGAAAGCGTTAGTCGGCGGTGCAGTGCGGGATCCGCGTATCGGTTTCGCGTCTCGGGAATTTTTGGCGCTGCCTGTTTCACGGTCGGATTTTTTCACCTTCCCGGATTTACTGGCCTCACCCTTTCCTTTTTGCGAATTCGCACCTTTTTTCGCAGCTTCTTTCTGCGATTTCGCACCATACGACGTTACTTTGATGTAGCGTTTCGCAGATGCGTAATTCAGTCCCTGAGCCTGGCACCAGTCTTTGGGGGAAATACCTGTTTTGGCATGCTCGGCGAGGAACTGGTCTTGCAGTGCTCCCCAGTCCGGTTTTGCCATAATACTTACCTCACGTTGACATTATCGAAGCCCCTCAGTGAAGGGCTCCTGTAATGCCTGCTCAGTCTTTCAGGAACTCTTTCGTGTTGACTGCAATTTCCCCGGTAAGGAGCTCTGCACTGGTGCAATCAACAATGACCGATGCGTGAGGGTTGGCGTTTTCGTTCAGCCATTGGATTAGCGGCTTTGATGCATCCTTGAAGGTGTCGTAGTTGTAGCGCCCCTTTGCTGCCGCTGCATCTAAATCAGCTTTCGCTTCATCTTCGAATTCGTAAACCGGCGTACACACAATGCTATCGACGACATCGGCGCGGAAAGTTATTAGCTCTGCGCCGTACGGGTCTGTCAGTAGCGTGATAAGTCCGTCGCGATGAGGACGAGTAACTTTGTCTTTCGAATAACCTTCCGCGATCAGCTTCTTTGAAACCCAATTTGAAGATATCGCCGCCAGGGATGGATGCTGAGTGTGCTGATAGAGTTTTACCCACCAATGCTTAATGATTTTCATGTGACTACCCTTTTAGATGTGAGCCTGTCGCATGGCAGAGCCGCCAAGAGCGAACGGCTTGCCCAGGCTCACGACTGAAAGTCTCTCTTCGAAATGCGCATGCGAAGCGCAATAAAAAGCCCCGCTACTGCGAGGCTGTTATTTCAGGCACTGTTCTTTGATGTAGTCCTGCAGATAACCGACCTGCTTCGTCACTGTGACGATTCGCTCTCTGAGGGTGAAATAATCCCGTTCAGCGGAGTCAGTAAGTCGGGGGACGGAAGCATCGCCCATGCTGCTGGTGCTGGCCGTTCCGTTCGCGGGACATCTGGCGTTGACGTGCAGCCCACACTTGCCATTGCTAACGCAACGCTGCAGATCTTCAAGCTGAGATTTCGCATCGGCTAATTCCTTTGTGTATTTAGCATCCAGTGCCGCTGCGTCACGCTGGCGGGTCTGCATGTCTTTGATGGTGGCGTTCGCCAGGATGAGCTTCCCCGTGGCTTTATCGCGCTGGTCTTTGTAGGTGATGGCGTTGTTGCGGTAGTGGTTCACGAAGAACGCCAGCACACCGATTAACGCCACCACCAGCAGCTGCAGCCAGTAACGCTTAACCAGCGCGCCAATCATGATAGGAACAGAGCCCGCTCTGCCTCCCGCCGACGTGTCAGCCCATTCAGCACCTTCCCACCAGCTTTATTCCAGCGCAGGAACTCATCGGCCGCGCCAGCATAATCACCAGCGTTGAGTTTTCGCAGAAGGGTCGATGTCGACAGTGACCGGGCGCCGAGGTTGTACGTGAATGACACCAGGGCGTCGAATTGCCCCTGAGTCAGGCCAACTTTGACCAGGCGGGACACATCGCTTTCGTAGCTGACCAGTCCAGTTTTCAGCAGACGCTCTGCCGTTTCCTGCTTAATCGTCATCCCGGCGCGGATTGGTTTGCCGTCGACAGGCTGAGTCCAGCCGTAACCGATCGTCCAGACTCCGACGCTGTCCTGGTAGGCGGTGAGTTTGCAGCCTTCGAACTGCTTGATCAGGGCAATGCCTTTATCACTGGTTTGCATTCTTCATCCCCGTCAGACGTTCCCAGAAATAGGTCAGTGCCACGGACCCCATCGCCCCGCTGATACCAGAAGTAACCAGGATCATGTAAAGACTCAGCCCACTTTCTACGCTGATTAGGCCACCAATGAGACCGGTAAAGCCGGACACTGCAATTTGTGCCAGCGCATTGACCCAGCTCCAGGCGGCTTTGTTCTGCTTCACGTCAATAAGGTATCGGACCAGGCCGCCCCAACATGACAGAGCAAGGACAATCAGCCATGACACTCCGGCAATGCTTTCTTTATCTTGCATACGTTTAGCCATATCACCTCCGAAAAAACGGGGTGCTGTTTGTGTAGAGTGGAAGGATGCCAGGAAACAATGACCGGACATCGCAAATAAAAAACCCGTCGACAGGCCGGGAAGATGAGGGTAAGGCAATGCCGGCTCTCTGGCCGAAGGGTCCCAGGTAGTGGGTTCTGGTGCCGGGCAAAGGAATCGAACCTCTGACGCGCAGCTTATTTCCAGGTTTCGCCATTTAAGGCTGAAAGCACTGTTTGATGTGTTACACCAAACATTCTCCCTAGCCCTCTGGCTCCATAAACCTTATGTCGTGGAATGTAGTTTTCTCTGATGAACTGGACGCTGTCCATTGTTAGCTTGCTCATACCATTCAGCTCACCAGCTACTAAGTAGCTAAGGTCAAATTTGGTTTTCTGAATGTGGCATGCAGAACATAGTAGTTGGCACTTTTCAACCTCAGCATAAAACACCGAATCTGAGTGATAGTGCATCTCGCTTACATTTGCTGATTTGGTGGAAGGGTCTATGTGGTCAAACTGAAGCGAATATTCGGATCCGCAACTCGCGCAACGACCACCCAACTTTTCCACGGCCTTAGCAAGCCTAGCCCTTCGATTAAGATAGTAATCTTTGCTCGGCATTTACCACCTCTGCCACTGAACTAGACCGGCGAATTTGGCGGGACAGGAAGGATTCGAACCTTCGACCATTCGGTTAACAGCCGAACGCACAACCTCTGTGCTTCTGACCCTGAAATGAAAAAGCCCCGGCGGGATGCCAGGGCTCATTTTACAAACTGGATAGTGACTATCATCTTCATGCCGCCGATGTAATTTAGGCAGCATATCAAAGTAGACTCAAATATGGCTCATTTAATTGACTTTTGCAATACCCTGCTGCGAAAAAGTCGCCTTTTGTTGTGATCGTGTTCTCACAGTACAGAGGAGAGAATCGCCATCAAGCCGCTTAAAAATGGCGCACATGGACCGCCAGTAGTCGGCGTAGTTATGGCACCAGTTATCAGGCTTAACGCCACACAGGTCCGCCAGGTCCTGATGCTGATACACTTCCTTTCCCGCCAGCTCTGCTTTGACGTCCTGCGCCGCCAGCCAGATAAGTTTCTTCAGGCGCTCCAGCGTCTTGCCAGCCACCTTCTTCGCGCCTAGCTGCTCCCGGAACTCGGCCCACGCCCACTGAGTGATCGCCACCTGGTACTCGAAGCGGATATTCTCGCTGTAGTTCCACAGCAGCCATGCTTTCTGGTGGTCTTCCAGCGACAGGACGGCGCGGCGCCACGACGCTGTCACGAACTCAACCGGCCCCACCAGTGCGATGGATGAGCCCTTTGCGCGGGACTGGCTTCCGCTCATCGGCGGACCATCAGGGTTTACTTTCCGGCCGGTGACCGGATCGGTGATTTTCTTCCGGCCCCGGCTGCGCGCCGTCGCGGTGAATTGCGCGTTTTCGGCGAAAGCTACCAACTGCCCTTTCGTCGCCCCGCTCAGATCTGCGGTCGCCACAATGAGCTGCTGACGTACGTATTCCAGTTGCTGACTGTTCATGCGGCTTCCTTCTGTGGCTGGTTGGTTTTGGTTTGGCTGTGCTTTGCTACTGGTGGCAGGTTGGCGCGCTTGACGCTTTCTGCCTGGTATCGGGCTATCTGATCGGGGGTCACTCGGTCACCTCCAGCGCGAACACGCTAAAATTCGTGCTCCCAGTTTCCTTGTGCTCAAGATTGCCATCGCCGTTTGTGAAGAACTCTCCCTTCGGCAAGAACGTGCGCGCAAAGCGGTTATGCCATTTCCCATATTCGGTGGGAGTACCATCCTTGTATTTCACTGGGCCGCAGACGCTACATAGCTTCATGCCCTTGAGCTCCGGCGCATAAGACCAATCAAAGAAGTCGGCAAATATCCCGTTGAAGCCCTGGGATGCGCAGGCGGTGTTTTCACAGCACCCGCAGTTTTCACATTGAAAAAGACTCATGCTGCCTCCTGTTGACGGGCGCGGCGTTTCTCCAGCGCACGGGCTTTACGGGTGAAGATGGATTTGATGCGCTGCAGGTATGGGGTATCGAACCGGCGCGGCTCATTGTCAGACTCAAGGCGCTCGACACGTTCCTGCCCGATACGCTCAATCAGGCGGATCCGGTACTCGACAGCATTACCGCTCAACTGCCGGTTGCAGCGGGTGCAAGCGGAGTGGACGTTAAACACGTTGAATTTGAGGTGTGAGGCAGCGCCGCGTGAACGGTAATGGCTGGCGTCAATAGCGCTTCCAGTCAGGTAATTGCTTTTGCCGAGGAGTGGATTGCCGCAACTGACACATGGCTTACCTTCATCGCGGATCCGGATGTAGCGATTGAAAGCTGATTGAGCCTCTCTATCCCACTGAGACTTAGACTTGAGTGACTCGCGCTTGGCCTTGCGCCGTTGGCGACCTGCCTTCTCGGCCTCTTTCTGCTCTTTGATGCGCTTAGCCGCGGCTTTCACTTTTTCCTTTGCGCGTTCTTCCATCGCGAGGATTGTGCCGTGCTCCGGGCAGCACCAGCGGATCCGGATGTCGTGATATTCAGGAACGAAGTATTCACCGCATACTTTGCACTTACGGCGGGATGGTTTACGCATGATTCCTCCGTGCCGCGAGACGCAGCCATTTCTGATCCACCAGGCGGGCGGTGTAGTCTTTCAGTGTCGGGATGTCGGACGGCTTAACCGCGGGCTTACGCTGGCGGCGCGCCGGAACGCGGAAGATTTCGTTTGTGATGACGCGGGATAGTGGAGTAGACATCACGCCTCCTGCTTATCGCGCAGCTGCTGGTATTCACAGCTCTGCGGAATGGTCAGGTGACAGCCGATGTTCATCGCCCAGGCTTCGACTTTGCACAGGAAGATGTACATCTCGCCGGTTTCCAGATCGGACGTATGGCGGAGGGATTGGACCGTGGTTACTTCGCCGGACACGACGTCTACCCGGTCTTTGCTTTCGTAACCGAGATAGGTGTGCTTCATCGCGTCTTTGACCCACTCAGGCGTAGCGAAGGCCTTACCGCGGGCGATGAGGTAGTCGCTGATTTCCGTGTACCACATGTGGCTGAGCGCGTTCTGAGACAGGCTGCGCTTCTCGCGCCATGGCTTCACCTGCAGGCGGAAGCATTGCCCTGCATCCAGCAATGGCTGAATCTGCTGGCCGATGGCCGCGAAGTTACCGCGATGGAGTTTGATGCCGTCTACTGGCAGAGTCATACGGCCTCCTTATCGGAGACCGCAGAATACAGAAAATCGCAGGTGCATTTCTGCATCTGTGACAAGGTGAGGAGTTCAGATTGTGGTCGCATTTAAGTCCCCTTAAATGCGCAGAAGTCACCGGAGTTGTTCAGGCTCCGATGACTTAATTATGGATGGATGATTATTGGAAATCAAACGTTGCTTGACGTTTAGTTATGCGTCGAATGGGTTAGGCATCATCCAGTGTATGGCTTCTTCCAGTCCTCGCTGGTAGCAAGCCTTTCGATGGCAAGCAAAATCGGCAGATTTGATTCATTCGTTCTCTTCATGATTTCCCAGTGAAGCCGTTTTAACTCGTGAACTAGCTGGTCTCTGTTTGTTTCCGCATCATTGCTGGCAAGCATCAAGCAGCATTCCCCAACAATTCGACACGCCTCCCGATACAGGTCTTCTGACAGCTTCTCATATTCTGACATAAGCAACCCCTCCACCATGAAGGGGTTTTATATCACATCAGTTTGCATCCTGCTTCTCAGCTCTCCGCGTTTCAGCGTCGTGATATCCCTGCATGTAAGCATCAGCAACGGCTGGGTCAATTCCTGCCTGAATAGCTATTTCGTCGATATACTCAGGCTCTGCGGCTGCCTTTTTCACGTGCTCGCGAATTTGCTTGATTAACTCCTCAGCATTAACCTCGAAACACTTCAGAGTTTCGCATCCACCAACCTTGGAACCGGAGATACGATACCCACCATCGTCATTGCCTACGCATAGGGAAAGGCCTCCAGCCTGATTGTGAGATATTTCGATATAAACATTACCTGGCTTCAAATTAGACATTTTTAGCCTCCTGCTGCGGTTCTGAGAGCATGGTTGAGTGGCGGTTAACAGCGTTAATTAGTGCTTCTTCTGCTTCGATCAAACACTTAGCTATTACACTCTTTTCACCGCAAAAATCATTCAGGTTACGCCTGAGTCTGGCTACATTTTGCAATGCGGCCAGCACCTCTCCAGGCATCCGCTCACTGCAAGCCACACAATCCGAAATCACCGGAGAGTTGCCATTGGCACCCTGAAGCATGGCGGCGCGGCAGGCGTTCCAGCCTTTGCACTCAGCAATAGCTTCGATAACCTCGCGGTCTTTGCTGGTAGCATCAAGGTCTGAATAATCCACCGCATCAGGCACAGATACCGGCGCTGGAGGGGCGGTGAAGAGCGCAACCACATCCCCTACAGTACGCTCTCTCGCCTCACCTAAATCGCGATATGCTGGCGTTGATATGATGCTGCTGTCTTTCAAATCATCAGCCATAACAAACGCCACAGCCTCCGCTTCGAGCGATGCCAGCGCGATACGCGCCAGCTCGTTCAGGATTGCCACATCAGCGTGACCGAGGGTGTAACCAGCTTTCAAATCGGCAACTGCTTGGACGGCATGTTTGTCGATGTTGCTCATTGGGCGTCTCCAGAGCTTGGTTTCCAGATGAATTCAGGTGCGATAATCACCTCCATCGATGTACCTCGCTCGTTGTACTGCTCAAGCATTTCCAGAATGTCAGAGTCAGTCTGGGTATCTCCGTAGCTACCAACGATGCAGAGTAATTCGACAGGGGCGCCGAGGTTTTGCAGGGCAATCGTCAGTTGCTTTGCTAATGCCATTTTCATTGCTTCACTGCTCATTGGGCGGCCTCCTGGTTATCTGCGAGTACTAAGCGCCCATCACAAAGCGCCTTGATGATTTCCTGATA
>ERZ652156.578-NODE-578-length-11418-cov-12.8764_pt1 | contig 11418 bp, 9 predicted proteins | sample MGYA00514760_ERZ652156 | MGnify/ENA metagenome assembly ERZ652156
TGTTTGTGATCTTATATATTTAAAATATGAATCCTACTACTTAAAAATAGATAATATTAAGTTTGGCACAGATAAACAGTACATAGGAGGTGATGTATAATGGGAAATCTAAAGTTTAATATCGATGATACTTGCGTTAAGTGCGGTGCTTGTGCTGAGGATTGTCCTGTTCAATGCATCACCGAAGGTAAGACTCGATTTAACATCGGAAAAGGCTGTATCAGTTGTGGCGATTGCTATTCCATCTGTCCCGTGGGGGCCGTAAAAATGTATAAAAGAGAGGACCCTAAAAAGTGATAACTAGAAATCCGAACATTAAAGATTTATTTATAATCTACATACGGAATATATGGAGTCGTTATACTTCCTATGGTATAATAAAATGTAATGAAAAATTAGCGTTTAGCTCGGAAAAACGCGCCCCAGTACAGAAATGTATGGGCATAAAAAATAGTGAATATACTTTCACAAATAGATGCATATGGAGGAAGGCATGGAAAACAAGGAATTTGTAATTGTTGTTGACTTTGGTGGTCAATATAATCAATTGATCGCGCGCCGTGTTCGTGAAAATCACGTATACTGCGAAGTATATCCATACAACAAAGCGCTGGAAAAAATTAAGGAATTAAAACCGCAAGGTATTATCTTCACAGGCGGTCCTAACAGCGTGTATGAAGAAAACTCTCCAAAAATTGAGAAAGAGATTTTTGAACTTGGTATTCCTATTCTTGGCATGTGCTATGGTATGCAATTTATGGCGCATACATTGGGTGGCGCAGTTAAATCTGCGGACAACCGTGAATTCGGTAAAACACCTACTAAAGTGAACACTACATCTCCATTGTTCAAAGGCTTGGAAGAAGACCAAGTTGTTTGGATGTCTCACGTTGACTATGTAGCAAAGGTTCCTGAAGGTTTTGAAATCGTAGCACATACGAAGGATTGTCCTGTTGCATCCATGCAAAATAAAGAACGTAAACTATATGCTATGCAATACCATGCAGAAGTGTTGCACACTGAACATGGCAAAGAAATGCTTCACAACTTCTTGTACGAAGTATGTGGTTTCACAGGTACATGGACAATGGCAAACTATGCAAAAACTGCTATTGAAGACATCCGTAAAACCGTTGGTGACGGCAAAGTATTGTTAGCATTGTCTGGCGGTGTAGATAGCTCCGTTGCAGCAGCTCTTATTTCTAAAGCTGTAGGTGACCAATTGACTTGTATCTTCGTTGACCACGGTTTGATGCGTAAAAACGAAGGTGACGAAGTTGAAGCAGCTTTCAAAGATTCCGGTATGCATTTCATCCGCGTCGATGCGGAAAAACGTTTCTTAGATAAATTGGCTGGTCTTGAAGATCCTGAAGCGAAACGTAAAGCTATCGGTGAAGAATTCATCCGCGTATTCGAAGACGAAGGCCGTAAAATCGGTTCCGTTGACTACTTAGCGCAAGGTACAATCTACCCTGACGTTATCGAGTCCGGTACCGGTGAAGCAGAAGTTATCAAATCTCACCACAACGTAGGCGGCTTGCCTGCAGTAGTAGACTTCAAAGGTCTTATCGAACCATTGCGCAACCTCTTCAAAGACGAAGTACGTGAACTTGGTTCCGAATTAGGTTTGGCTGATTACCTCGTATGGCGTCAACCATTCCCAGGTCCTGGTCTTGCTATTCGCGTAATGGGCGAAATCACTAAAGAGAAACTCGACATCTTGCGTGATGCGGACTACATCTTCCGTGACGAAATTGCAAAAGCTGGCCTTGATCGTAGCATCAACCAATACTTTGCAGTATTAACATCTACACGTACTGTAGGCGTTATGGGTGACTTCCGTACATACGATTACACATTGGCATTGCGTGGCGTAACAACAACAGACTTCATGACTGCTGACTGGGCCCGCATCCCTTACGACGTATTGGACACAATCTCCCGTCGTATCGTAAACGAAGTACAACACATCAACCGTATCGTGTACGATATTACATCTAAACCACCTGCTACAATTGAGTGGGAATAATAAGAACAAATAATTCAGGCTATAAATTTGCTAAAATATGGCCTCCCATCATACCCCCTTTACTGGACAACCACTAAAGGGGGTATTTTCATTAGAGATAGTTATGAATATAAAAGGAAAGCAATTGAACTATTATAAAAGTAACAAAGAGGGCTTATACTCGTTTGGTTTCAATTTTAGTCTCAGATAGATTTTGTAGGTTATAAATAGAGTAGGAGTAACAATATCCTATAATAATTAATAGACGATTTAATTTGCTCATATATTGAGTTCATAGGACAGATAGCTAAATATTTTTAAAGAATATACAATAGTAATAATATAATATATTATAATATATAAAATAACTTCATAAACTTATAAAAAAGGAGTGAGAATGTGAAAGCTAATTACAATGGATTGTGGAAAATTTTAATAGATAAGAATATGAATAAAAAAGAGCTAACCGAAGTTTGTGAATTATCTCCTGCAACAGTAGCTAAAATGGGCAGAGGCGAGTTTGTTAGTATGGAGGTTTTATATCGTATTGGAACGAAACTAGATGTCGATTTTGGAGATATGGTTTCGATTTTAAAGCAGGACAAATAAATAAATCCTGAGGTGAAGTAAAGATGCTTCGAAAATAATTGTGAATTATATATTTACACTTCAAAATGATTGAACTTTATGCAAGGTGAATAAAAATCAACTTGTTGTACAGTATAACTAGAATAAGGAAAAAATAGAAAGTTTTATACCAGAAGATAGAGGATAAAACTTTACTTATGCGTCTATTAAATAAAGTGAGGTAGAAAGGGATGTCAGACTTAACTAAGGGTAATAATGAAATAATACAAAGATCAGAGTTGCATAGAAAAATTTGGGCTATTGCTGATGATGTTCGTGGTGCAGTAGATGGTTGGGATTTTAAACAATATATTTTAGGAATTTTGTTTTATAGATTTATTTCTGAAAATATTACTGAATTTTTTAATTCTGCCGAGCATGAAGCTGGTGATTTAGAATTTGATTACGCTGAAATTTCTGATGAAGAAGCAGAGCAGGATTTTAGACCAAATACAGTTGAGGATAAAGGCTTTTTTATATTACCAAGCCAACTATTTAAAAATGTTGTTAAAACAGCTAAGAATAATGAAAATTTAAATACAGATTTAGCTAATATATTTAAAGCAATTGAAGAAAGTGCAGTAGGATTTGCATCGGAAGATGATATTAAAGGTCTATTTGAAGATGTGGATACAACTAGTAACCGTTTAGGAGGAACGGTAGCAGAAAAAAATAAAAGATTGGCAGATATACTAACAGGTATAGCTGGAATTAATTTTGGGAATTTTCAGGATAATGAGATAGATGCCTTTGGCGATGCGTATGAGTATTTGATTTCAAAGTATGCGAGTAATGCAGGAAAATCCGGTGGAGAGTTTTTTACCCCACAAACAGTTTCGAAACTTTTGTCAAGACTTGTTATGGATGGAAAAACTAATATTAATAAGGTATATGACCCTACATGTGGCAGTGGAAGTTTATTGCTTCAGATGAAAAAGCAATTTGATGAACATATTATTGAGGAAGGATTCTTTGGACAGGAAATTAATATGACTAACTTTAACTTAGCTCGTATGAATATGTTTCTTCACAATGTGAATTATAATAATTTTTCAATTAAAAGGGGCGATACTCTAATCAATCCTTTACATAAAGAAGAAAAACCGTTTGATGCTATTGTTTCAAATCCTCCTTATTCAATTAAATGGGTGGGAGATACTGATCCAACTTTAATAAATGATGAAAGGTTTGCACCAGCAGGGAAACTAGCGCCAAAGTCGTATGCTGACTATGCTTTTATCATGCATTCATTATCGTATCTTTCGAGTAAAGGTAGGGCGGCAATTGTTTGTTTTCCAGGGATTTTTTATAGAAAAGGTGCTGAAAAAACTATTAGGCAATATCTTGTAGATAATAATTTTATTGATTGTATTATCCAACTCCCAGAAAATCTTTTCTTTGGAACAACAATAGCTACTTGCATTTTAATTATGGCAAAGAACAAGATAGAAAATAAAATATTGTTTATTGATGCGAGCAAAGAATTTAAAAAGGAAGCCAATAATAATATTTTAGATGAAACAAATATTGAGGTAATCATTGATGCGTTCAAAAATAGAACAGAGAAAGAATACTTTTCTAGATATGTTGATAAGGAGGATATTCAAGAGCGTGATTATAATCTTTCTGTTTCAACCTACGTGGAAAAAGAAGATACCAAAGAAGTTATCGATATAAAAGTACTAAATAAAGAAATTGAAGAAACCGTTAAGAAAATAGATAAACTAAGAAGCTCAATAGACGAAATTGTAAAGGAGCTTGAAAATGAGTAAAATAGATGAGCTATTAAAAAATGAAAAGGTTGAATGGAAAAAAATAGGGGAGATAAAAGAAGTAAAAGTAATCTCACCAAAAAGGAAAATTAAAAAAAATGAGTATTTAGAAGAAGGTCTTTATCCAATAATAGATCAAGGTCAAAAATTTATTGTTGGATATACCAATGATATTAATGCTATTTTTGAAAGGTATTCGTATGTGATATTTGGAGATCACACAGAGACTTTAAAATATGTTGATTTTCAATTTGCCCAAGGGGCAGATGGGATTAAAGTATTAAAAACAGATGAAACTTATTTATATTCTAGATATTTATATTATGCAATTTTAAATTTTTATGAAAAGATGGGGGAATATAAAAGACACTTTTCTTTTTTGAAAGAAACCCTAATACCGATTCCATCTATAGAAACACAGAAAAAAATTGTAAAAATACTTGACAAATTTACGAATTGTGTTTCTGAATTACAGGCTGAATTACAGGCTAGAACTAAACAATATGAGTACTATAGAGATATGCTTTTAAGTGAAGAGTATCTTAATAAACTTTCGGAAGAGTTGGAGTGTTTATCCCAAAAAGAATATGTATTTAAAACCGTTTTCATTGAGGAAGTTGCAAAAATTAAGAATGGGAAAGACTGGAAATCTTTAGGAGAAGGAAATATTCCTGTATACGGTAGTGGTGGTAAAATGGGTGTTTATGTAGATCAACATGCATATGATAAACCTTCTGTTTTGATACCCAGAAAAGGCTCAATAGAAAATGTGTTTTACGTAGATGAACCATTTTGGAATGTAGATACTATTTTCTATACAGAAATAAACGATAAAAAAATTATACCTAAGTATTTTTATTACTTTATAGAAAATTACGATATTAGTAAATTAAGTACAGACTCTACAAGACCAAGTCTTACACAATCCATTTTAAATAAGGTAAAAATAGATTTACCACCATTGGAAATACAAAATAAAGTGATCCAGATTCTTGATAGTTTTCAATCCTTACTTTCTGATACAAAAGGTTTGTTGCCACAGGAAATTGAACAAAGACAAAAACAATATGAATATTATCGTGAAAACCTCTTGACATTTGATATTGTAGGCGGAACAATTTCTAGACAGACAGACAGACAGACAGACAGACAGACAGACAGACAGACAGACAGATAATTTCTAATAGTTATTTTGTATTATTAAAAGAAGCGGCAGATATAGTTGGTATTAAGCTATTTGACGTTGAATGGAAGGCATTGGGGCGGTTAGGAGTATTTGAAAATGGAACAGGAATGCCTAAAAGCTTATTCACTGATAATGGAACTGTTGGAGCAATTCATTATGGACATATTTATACAAAATATAATCTGTTTGTAGAAAATCCAATCGTACGTATTGATAAAAATGATATGAAAAAACTTAAAAAAGTTAATTATGGTGATTTGGTTATTGCAAAAACTTCTGAAAATATAGAAGATGTAATGAAAACTGTGGCATACTTAGGTAATGAAACTGTCGTCACTGGTGGTCATGCAGCAATATTTAGACATAATGAAAATCCCAAATATCTTTCATATGTTTTTAATGGAGCAAATTATTTATTAAGTCAAAAGAATAAGTTAGCAAAAGGTGTCAAAGTTATTGAAATATCAATAATGGATATGGAAAAGATAAAAGTACCACTACCTTCTCTACAAGTTCAAGAATATATCGTTTCAATTCTTGATAAGTTTAATGATTTAATAAATGATGTTTCTATAGGTATACCAAAAGAAATAGAATTACGGCAAAAACAGTATGAATACTATAGAGATAAGTTGTTAGACTTTAAGAGCAGTAATTAAGAGGTGAGAGGAAAGTATGGAAGAGTATAGTTCTTTAGCAGAAATAGCTCAAAAAATTAAAGATTCTAATAAGAAAGTTACTTTATTGTACGCTTTCAATGCAACTGGAAAGACAAGATTATCAATGGAATTTAAAAGTTTAGTTAATAATCTGGAGGATGATGAAGATATAAAGCATATAGTTTATTATAATGCTTTTACGGAAGATTTATTTTCTTGGGATAATGATTTAGAAAATGACAATGAGAGGAAGCTTAAAATCAATAAAAACTCCAGTTTTATTGATTTGGTAGAACGACAAGGAAAAGAAAAAGAGATCGCAGAGAGATTCAAAGAATTCACTTCTTCAAAGATTGAACCTAACATCGATACAAGTATAGGAGAAATTACCTTTAGTTTACCTACCGGAGACGAGGAAGCAGTTGAAAATATTAAAATATCTAAAGGTGAGGAAAGTATCTTTATTTGGACTGTATTTTTTGTTCTAATGGAAACAATTATAGCAGAGTTAAATATTGATGAAATCAGTGATAGAAGTACAGATGAATTTAATGCTATACAATATATTTTTATAGATGATCCAGTTACCTCTTTAGATGATAATCACCTTATTCAGTTGGCTATTTCTTTGAGGGAACTAATAGCTAATTCAAAGTCTGCTGATTTAAGATTCATAATTACAACTCACCATGCGTTATTCTATAATGTTTTATTCAATGAATTTAAAAGTGAGAGACGTATAAACGATAATAAAAAAGAGTATCGTTTATTACAAAGAAATGAAAATAGTTACTCAATGGATAAACAAAATGATACACCATTTGGATATCATTTATTTATTAAAAGAATAATTCAGAAGGCAATAGATGATAATGTTGTTGAGAGATATCATTTCATGTTATTTAGAAATTTGCTGGAAAAAACGGCATCTTTTCTTGGCTATAATAATTGGGGAGATCTACTTTTAGTAGAGGGTATGTCTGATGAGGATAGAAAAGGATATATTCGATTTATTAACTCGGCATCGCATAATAAAGTTTCAGACTTGGAGGCAAAAGAATTAAAACCTAACGAGAAAAATCTATTAAAGTTGCTCTTTGAAATTTTTAAGAGAGAATATAAATGGAAGGAGTAAATTAGATGTCAGAAGAAAAAGTAAAGTATAGTACATCTACAATTGCCGAAATGACAGGCGGAATTATTTTAGCTAATTTTGAAAAAGACCTTCAAGTTAGAGAAACTGCATATCAAAGTGAAGCTGAACTCGAAAGACAAATGATTGAAAATCTAGTTTCGCAGGGGTATGAGAGGCTTATAGTAAAATCGAATGATGAATTATATATAAATTTAAAAATCCAAATTGAAAAGCTAAATGGAGTTTCTTTTACAAATGAAGAGTGGGCCAGGTTTTTACTTGAATATTTAGATGTTCCAAATGATGGGATGATTGAGAAAACACGAAAAATACAAGAGAATTACATCCATGATTTTATTTTTGATGATGGCCATTTGAAAAATATTAAGATTATTGATAAGAAAAATATCCACAATAATTTTCTACAAGTCGCAAATCAGATTGTTGGAGAAGGAAAAAATCGAAATCGCTATGATGTAACAATTTTAGTAAATGGGTTACCGCTTGTCCATGTGGAACTAAAAAAAAGAGGCGTGAATTTACATGAAGCCTTTAACCAAATTCATAGATACAGTAAAGAAAGTTTTAATAGTGAAAACTCATTATATAAGTATGTTCAGATATTTGTTATCTCTAATGGAACTTATACTAGATATTTTGCCAATACAACAGCACAGGATAAAAATAATTATGAGTTTACCTGTGAATGGGCAGATGCTAAAAATAAGGTAATTTGTGATCTAGAGGATTTTACTAAGACCTTTTTTGAAAAGCGTGTTATTCTAGAAGTGCTTACAAAATATTGCGTATTTGACGTTAATAACACACTCCTTATTATGCGACCATATCAAATTGCGGCTACTGAACGAATTTTGTGGAAGATAAAATCAAGTTATGAGGCGAAAAAAGCCGGGAGACCCGAAGCGGGCGGCTTTATTTGGCATACGACAGGTTCTGGTAAGACGCTCACTTCTTTTAAAGCTGCAAGGCTTGCTACAACATTGGATTATATTGATAAGGTATTTTTTGTGGTAGATAGAAAAGATTTAGACTACCAAACACTGAAAGAATATCAAAGATTTCAGCCGGATAGTGTAAATGGGAGTAAAGATACAAAAGAACTGAAAAGATGCATTGAAAGAGATGATAATCGTATTGTAGTTACCACGATTCAAAAATTAAATGAATTTGTAAAAAGAAATCCTACTCATGATATTTATGAAAAAAATTGTGTTCTTATATTTGATGAATGTCATCGTTCTCAATTTGGAGATGCACAGAAAAATATAAGGACATTATTTAAGAAACATTACCAGTTCGGATTTACGGGCACGCCAATTTTTCCAGAAAATTCGCTTGGCGGAGATACAACATCAGGTATATTTGGGGCACAGCTTCACAGTTACGTTATTACCGATGCTATTCGTGACGGCAAAGTTTTAAAATTCAAAGTGGATTATAATAATATTACACCGAAATTTAAAACTGCAGAGAAAGAGGAAGATGAAAAGAAATTAGCCAAACTGGAAAATAAAATGCTGCTTCATCCTGAAAGAATTACTGAGATTACAAAGCACATTCTTAATGTTTTTGATATGAAAACACATCGTAATGAGTTTTATGATTTGAAACATAGAAGACTTAACGGGTTTAATGCAATGTTTGCTGTACAAAGTGTTGAAGCAGCCAAATTATATTATGAAGAATTTGAAAGACAACAAAGCAATTTACCTGAAGAAAAAAGACTGAAAATAGCCACAATATACAGTTTTGCAGCCAATGAGGAGCAAAGAGCAATCGGAGAAATATCAGAAGAGGACTTTGATGTTTCTGCTATGGAATCAACGGCAAAAGAATTTTTAGATAAGGTAATCACTGACTATAATAGTTACTTTAAAACCAATTTTTCTACCAATGGTAATGAATTTCAAAATTATTACAAGGATTTGTCACTTAAAGTGAAAGATAAACAAGTTGATTTGCTTATTGTAGTAGGAATGTTTTTAACAGGCTTTGATGCACCTACATTAAATACTTTATTTGTTGATAAAAATCTTAGATATCATGGGCTTATTCAGGCGTTTTCAAGAACAAACCGAATTCTGAATAAAGTAAAGACATTTGGTAATATTGTTTGCTTTAGGGATTTGGAAAAAGCTACAAAAGATGCAATAAAGACATTTGGCGACGAAAACAGTGTAAACATCATTTTGGAAAAGAGCTATGAAGAATATATTCATGGATTCAAAGATGAAGAGACAGGCAAGGTTGTTAAGGGGTACACCGATATATGTAATGAAATAATATCTAAATTCCCAGAGCCGACCGAAATTATATTAGAAGCGGATAAAAAAGAATTTGCAGAGCTTTTTGGGGAGCTATTGAAAGCCGAGAATATCCTGAAAAACTTTGATGAGTTTGAAGAGTTTGAAAAAATTATTTCAGACAGGCAGATGCAGGATATGAAAAGTGTCTATGTTGATATCAGGGAAAACATTATAAATTTAAAGAACTATGAAAATTCTGAAGGAGAACAAATTGATTTTTCTGATATTGAGTTTCAAATTGATTTGCTTAAAACAGATGAAATAAATTTGGACTATATTTTGGCCTTGATACTGGAAAAATCTAAAGAAAATGATGATGTGGAAAGCTTAAAAGTAGAAGTTCGAAGGGTAATAAGATCAAGTCTTGGCACAAGGGCAAAAGAAGAATTGATTATGGGCTTTATCAACAGTACAAGATTGTCTGAGCTGAAAAATACTGATGATATTCTTGAGTCATTCTATAGTTTTGCAAAGAAGGAGAAGGAGAATAATATAATATCTTTAGTTGAAGAAGAGAACTTGAAAGAAGACTCAAAACGATTTATAGAAAAGGCTATAAGTAAAGGATATGTCGAATATGCAGGGGATGAGCTAGACCGTATTATTCCACCGACTTCACGTAGATTAGGAGCAAGGGAAAAGAAAAAAGAATCGGTATTAGAAAAGATTAGAAAAATTGTGGAAGTTTTTGTTGGGATTTAAACCTTACATTAGTGTTGTATTTTCATTTAAATGTATTGTTTTGATAGGTACGTGATATAAACTGAAGTTAAAAGATCAGAATGAGTTGATATTAGAGTGCTCTGAAATTATGAGTAATATGATTTTTATAAATGGTTATCTGAAGAATTAAGTATTAGAATACTGAGCAATAATATACGCTTGGCATGACGGCTATAAATAAAAATATCCTTATTGCTTTTTACCATTTTAATTTAGAATGGTAAAGAAGCAAGATTAAATATCAATGTATATTAGAGGAATTAAAGTACAAGACTACAAAAGATATCTCAATTTTTCTAGTGGAAATTGGTATTTATAAGAAGGGTGATTCTTTTCTCTTAACTAAATTTGAGATCATAGAGATGTCTACCAATTTTAAGCTAAAAAGATTTTATCTATCTGATGTTAGTTTGTAAAATCGAGGATCTATGAAAATAACAAAGTCTTTTGGCAACCATTCCAAATATTCTCTCCACGATGCAAGGGTACAGAAAATAGAATACGCAGATGATAATTTGATCCTTACTTTTGATTATATTTTTTCCTATGAGAATGGTACTGAACAGACTCATAAGGCTCAAGTTGTGTTTGAGACGTGTGATATAGATTTTTTTGAAATTCTCGTGTTTAATAATACAATACTAGATACTTTCACAGGTAAAAGAATTGAGTTACCTCAGTATCAACAGGATTATAGTGAAAGTGAATTTGAGGTCATTACGGAGACCTATAATTGGGGACACGCTGTATTGCAAGGTTGGTTATGGACCGAAGGGAATCCCGTACACTGTATAATGAACATATACTTTAAAGGTGATATGGTATATGTAGTTGAATGAGGCGTAAAATGAGTAGTTTAGATTTTACTATTGGCTGTACAGTTACTTTCTTCAGCAAGAAGAGAAGAACTCCACCGAATTTAAATAATGGAATGTACTATTCTCATATCATTATAAAAGGTACTGAGTCTTGGTATAAACC
>ERZ652156.585-NODE-585-length-11294-cov-13.1017_pt1 | contig 11294 bp, 7 predicted proteins | sample MGYA00514760_ERZ652156 | MGnify/ENA metagenome assembly ERZ652156
TGATCTGTTCTGCCATAGAAACACGGGCTTTGCGATTACCTGCCATAACCTATCCTCCATCATTGTAGTGAAATAGTCCAAGTATCTAACAGCTACAATTATAGAGGAATCCTGTGGATTAGGAAATCCGTAGGAATATTTGGCGCTTACGTTGTACCTAATGATTTTAATAGTGAAAATTATGGATTTTTATCGAGGGGTGTTATTTCGAGTCCAATAAATATCCATTAGAGAGATTTATGGATACACAATTGTATCAAATGTTTACTTGAGGTATTGAACATGGTAGAAAATTGTTTTGATTCTGTCTATATTGATTTCAGTTCCTTGCAATTCGTTTTGATGTAATCTATGGAATGTAAGACACTTCGTTCTTTACCCTGAAATTAAGTGAATAATATAAGTTTTTTCGCTATAACATAGAGGGATGTATCTGATAGTATTTACTCCAGATACAAGATGAGATAACAAGGTTTTCATATCTATCAAAAGCTGAAATATTAGTTTATGAAAGTAATTGATAAAAGTATTTTAATCCTATACTGATTGGGAAATTTCCTTTCATTTGAGTTTTGTTAGAGAGGATAAATAGTTATTACAAGCAGAAACGTTTTTTTTGATGATTTCTAACAAGCTTTATGGTATGATTTTAAGGTATGTAGTACCGAAAGGAGCATAAGAAAAATGGCAAATTTAAGTCAGCAGAAACGTCAAAGAATGCTTGATTTTCTTGAGACGATTAAGAAGAATAATCCAAACGAGGACACTCGTATTGCTATAAATGAGATAGAGAATGAACTAACTGAAAAGAAATATGGTTTGGTATGGGAGAAACATGAAGAAAACGTTGATGTGCAAATGCGTAGCAATGTACCAGTCTTTACAGAAGTAAAAGACAGGGAAATACTTGGGGTATCCGATTCAAACGATTTCAATTTCTTATTAGAGGGTGATAACCTGCATAGTCTGAAATTGTTAGAAAAGACACATAAAGGTAAAGTAGATGTAATTTATATTGACCCACCATATAATCGTGGAAAAAATGATTTTAGATATGATGATTTATATATCAAAAAAGATGATGCATTTAAACATTCGATGTGGTTATCTTTTATGTCTGAAAGATTGACTATTGCTAGAAGATTACTAAATGTAAATGGTGTTATTTTTATTTCGATAGATGATAATGAGCAGGCACCTCTGAAGATGTTGTGTGATGAAGTACTTGGAATAGATAATTTCCTTGGAATAATAATTCAAAATAAGCAAAATTCAAAGAATGATACTACTGATATTCAAAAAAATCACGAATATATAATTGCTTATAGAAAACAGTGCAATTATATAAGTGATACGAAGGTAAAAGCGACAGTAGTGAATAGTCATCCAGTCACAAAGAAAGTCATTCAAGATGGAGAAAGATATTATTATTTGAATGATTCAATAACAACGCGAGGAGAAGGTGGAACTCTCTCCAAACGAAAAAATCTTGGTTATACAGTTTATTACAATCCAGAAACAGATGAAAAAGTTGGAGTGGCAGACTATGACATCGAAAAAGCACTTATATCAGATGATGAAGCTGATGTATACTCCACAAGAAATGATTTGGTTTCTAAGGGGTATGTTCCAGTTCGCCCACCAAGGGTTCGAGGACATTTAGGTTGTTGGACATGGGATATTAATAAATTTAATAATGAAAATGATAATATTGTTGTTATTAAAAGTAGTAGAGGCGAAAATTATATTGTTAAGAAAAGAACTTTTGTACCAAAAGAAGATGTATATGAGAGTAATGGTAAATTATTTTACGATGTGTATGCAGATAGTAATGTAAGAAGTATTATAGATTTCTCGACAAATGATGGTTCTACTGAACTTAGTAATATCCTTGGAACAAGTGGAGAATTCGATAACCCTAAGAATGTTGAAATGATTAAATACCTTATAAGTTTATATCCGAGTCGTAATGCACTAGTTTTGGATTTCTTTGCAGGTAGTGGAACAACAGGTCAGGCTGTCTTAGAATTAAATAGGCAGGATAGAGGTAAAAGAAGGTTTATTCTTTGCACAGATAATCAAAATAATATTTGTGAAGAAGTGACATATAAACGAGTAAATAACAGAATTAAGGGTTATTCATTTAATGGTAAGAAAACATCGGTTATTTTTAATAAACAAATTTCATTAAAAGATTTATCTAACTTAGAAGTAATGGAAGAAATCTTAACTGATTATGATAAAAAGGTAAGTGAAGCAGAACAAATATACGATGAAGTAATAAAAGATTTTTCAAATGGATGTTTGACTATCACTGTTGCTGAAAACGCTACAGAGCGCATAAGTGGTATCCCAGCTAACCTTAAATATTATAAGACAGATTTCATTCCAAAAACATCTGACGATCAATTTTATTCAGTAGGAGAAAATCTTGAGAAGCATATCAAGGAAATGGTACAACTTGAGCATGGTATATCTCTAGATAATAATGAATATATTCTACTTCTTTCTGATGAAGATGCTGATGAACTTGAGAAAAACGAAGAAAAATTGGCTAACTGTAAAGGTATCTATATTTCCAGCTCAGTATTCTTAACCAGAAAGCAACAAACTAAGTTCTCTGGGGTACTACAAACAAAGATACCAGATTACTACTTTGAGGAAGAACTGAGGGAGGTTGGAGAGTTATGATTAAGCATTTTGATTTTCAGAATGATGCAGTTGATTGGCTTTACAATACTTCTACTAATCCTGCATCCAAACAGATTATGGTAATGAGAGCACCTACAGGCTCTGGTAAGACTGTAATGTTAATTCAATATATTGACAAATATCTAAATGAGGCGGATAAAAATACAGCATTTGTGTGGCTGACTCCAGGCAAGGGTGACCTTGAGGAACAGAGCAGAAGTTCTATGCAGTCTATAATGCCTACGAGAGATACTAATGATTTATTCGATGTTTTATCAGGTGGATTTAAAGCGGGTTCGACTTCATTTTTCAATTGGGAGAGAATTACAGCAAAGACGAATAAAGCCATATCTGATTCAGAGAGAAACAACCTCTTTAATCAGATTACTAAGGCACATAGAGACAATATCAAATTTATTGTAATTGTTGATGAGGAGCATTTGAATGCAACTGGAAAAGCACAGGTGATTATTGATGCATTAGCACCTCAGCATATTATCCGAGTATCTGCAACCCCATCTAAGAATAAGAATGCAGAGTATAAGGAAGTAGATGAGCAAGCTGTAATTGACGAAGGTCTTATTACAAAGGCTATAAGCGTGAATGAGGGTGTTCAAGATGGTGACTCACAGGATGATAATTATCTTCTTGAGTTAGCAGACCAAAAGAGAATTGAAATACAAGAAGCTTATGCAAATATTGGAAAGAATATAAGACCATTAGTACTTATTCAGTTTCCTAACGGAGATGCTGGGAAAGTAGAGTCAGTAGAGCAAATGCTCGAAACAATGGGGTATACTCGCAAGAATAAAATGGTTGCAGCATGGCTCAGTGGTGACAAGCAGGATATTCCTGACAACCTTACTGAAAATGATAGTGATTTAGCTTTCCTTTTTATTAAGCAAGCTATCAACACGGGCTGGGACTGCCCACGTGCAAAGATTCTTGTCAAATTAAGAGAAGGTGGAAGCGATTCTTTCCAGATTCAGACAATTGGTCGAATAAGAAGAATGCCAGAGCAGAAGCATTATGAAGTACCTTGTCTTGATATGTGCTATGTTTATACATTTGATGAAGATTATAAAACTGATTTGTTAGCAGGATTGGATAAAGCATACTTACAAAGAAGACTTTTTCTTAAAGAAAAGTGTAAAAGTACAGAGTTAACTAAGGAACTAAGAGATTTAGATGGTGGCGATGTTGATGAACGTCAGGTCTATAATCAGATTCGTAATCATTTTGTTGAGAAGTATTCTTTGACAAGTGACAAAAAGCTCAATCAAAGTATTCTACAGGGTAAGAAGTATCGTTTTGAAAAAGACCTTATAGGTTCTGTCTTAAATGGGGTATTCGTTCGCACAGATGATTTGGAAAATGCATCAAATACAGTGGAAACACGAACACCAGTTAATACACACGAACATGGTATTTATATGCGTCATACAATTGATTCATTTAAAAATATACTTGGGGTACAGGCAGAGTTTGTGCGTCGGGTAATGGATAAGTTATTCAGCTTCAAGTATTCAAATCGAGATAAGTTGCTGGCTTTGAATTATCGTGATTATTACGCTTTTATAATCAATAATGCACATTTAATACGAGAGGAACTTCGTGATTTAGATGCAGAAATCGCAATACAGAACAGATTGATTCAACCTAAGACAATGACATTCAGAATTCCAGAAGAAGAGTTTTATCATTTTGACCCAGCTTCAAAATCATTTGAGGAATACGAGTCCAATGCGTATGAAGAGTATAATGCAGGATTTGTTACAGAAGATTGTGGTAAGTCAAGTCCAGAGATTATGTTTGAGCAGTTTTGTGAAGCTCATAAGGATATGATTGATTGGGTATATAAGAATGGTGATTCAGGTCAGCAATATTTATCTATTGTATACCATGCTAATATCAAGAAGACTCAGAAGTTATTTTATCCAGATTATATTCTTAAAATGAAAAATGGTGACTTATGGATATTAGAAACTAAAGGTGGTCAGAAAGGTTCGCATGATTACAATATAGATAAGCAGATTCTAAATAAATTCCTTACATTTAAGCGATTTGCAGAAGAACAGAACATTAAGTGGGGATTTGTCAGAGATATGACTGGTAAGTTATATTTGAATAATACTGAATATGTCAAGGATATGCATGATAATAAATGGGTATCCCTTGAATCTGCTTTATTTTAGGAAAAACTATGATTTTATCTAAGGATATGTTTGATGAGTTACTGATTTCAACAGATGATTGTAATACTTATAATTTGTAAGGATAATCGCAGGAAGAGGTTATTTCAATAGTCTACAGACTAGCAGGTATTTCACTAATAATGTATAAGAGGATATAACATGCGAAAGATAACAATAGATTGGTCTTATTCAATGGAGATTGATAACATTCTTTATGATGAGAGGATGCAGGACATCGGCATCTATTATATTACTCGTGACTTCGGTGGTCATAAATCTGATTTGTATATCGGCAAGACCACTTACAGCTTTGGAAGTCGATTAGAAGCACATTGGTGGAATTGGCTCGATAATTATCGTGGTAAAAAGTATGTGAGACTTGGAACAATCGTGAAGCCTGCTAATGTTATAAAGTTTGAGTGAGTTTATGGGTTAAAAAAACCTAGTGTTTATGCGGGATTCAAATAAATTTGTTTAGTGAGTGGCAACGATTTGGCAACATTTGATGCCTACTGATAAAATAATTTTACTTCAAATAGCATAAAAAAACCTTACTGATTTTCAGTTTCCAGAAATGGAAAAGGAAGTCGGTAAGTTTTTTTTGCGGCTCTTTGTCAATAGTTGGGGTGGGATTTGTTAAAATCCCGCCCCAATTCTATGAAAAGGGCTCTTTTTATGTTTAGTTCCAGGTTTTACTGATTTTGGGCATGCCAAATAAGCCTCCGCATTACCGACCATTTTATCCTATGATGTACAGTGGAGTATCCGCGTCCGGAACCGTTTGAAATTCCGGATTCCGTAGCTGCTCCGTTTTAATATCTTTATCTTGTTGTTAAATCCTTCTGTGGGACCATTTGTCAGCCCGTATTTAAAGGCATTCAGGATTTCTTTCCGTCAGGTCCTGTAGGTCTTAGCACAGGCCTCAAATTCCTTGATCCCACAGCCCTGTGCATTCGCAATCCAGTCATCAAATTCCCTCTGCTGCTGACGATACGCTTCCATCTGGCAGATATCATAGAACCACTCTTTCATGCGGTGTGCCAGACGCAGGTCCTCGCTATAGTGAAGCATTAAATCACAGGCCTGTTTATTCTCATCCTTCCGTTTTTTATAGCGGGTCAGGATGAGTTTCCGGCTGCGTTTATAATACTTACGCAGGGAAACCGGCATGGACCGCTGCAGCCGTTTGCGTACGTTTTCAATTGCCCATGTCACCTGCCGGATGAAATGATATTTATCCACGATGATGGTTGCGTTTGGAAAGAAGGTCTGTGCAAGTTCGGTGTAGGGCCGCCACATATCGCAGACGAAGAACTTTACCTTCAGGCGTTCTTTCCTGGGAATGTTCCGCCAATAATCAGCCAGATGGCTCTGGGTCCGATCCGGGAGAATGTCGAGGATCCGGCGCTTTTTCGGATCCACCAGAATGCACTGATATTTACCGGTAGAAGCATTGCCTTTGAATTCGTCAATGGAAAGCGCTTGTGGAAGCTGGTCAGGCGGAGGATAGCAAATCGTGTCCAGAAGGCGGCAGACCGTCTGGACGAAAACACCGGTAAGTTCTGCAATCTGTTTTAAGGAAAAGGTCTGCCGGAGCAGGGAAACAATGTAAAATGCCAGCCTGCGGGTCCTGCGATGGTAGCTTGGGAGGAACGGATAGGGTTCCGTGAAGCGTTTGCGGCAGGAGGGGCAGAGGTAGCGTCGCTTCCGAAGCACCAGGATTACTTGTTTTCCCTGTAAGGGAATGTCCTGGACCTCTTGCAGACGGTAATCATGAATCCGTTTTGTTTTAGCCCCACAGCATGGGCAGGTCTGTTCAGCCGGTTGGGACTGGATGAAAATTTTAATGAAAGAGTCTGCCTGAACCACTTTTTTAATAGAAACACCTTCCAAGTTAAGGAAAGCCTTGGTATAATTAGGGTACATCTATAAGGGGTCACCTCCGTTAACATTAAACTTTGGTCGGGATAATGCAATTGGGAGGCTTCTTATAGATGTATTTTATTACAACGAAAAGAATGTTGGAAGTGTGCTTTTCAGCACACCCCAACTTTCAGTATAGAACCTTTGTCCGTCTTTCCTTTCAAACCAATTTCTGCCGTTTGCCCTGTGTTCATTCTCTGTTTTCAAAATAGAGAAAGAGCAAATTGGAAAGAAAACTAGGAAAGGAAAACACCAGAAAACAACGTATTTACAAGGAAAATTCAAATCCAGAACCAATCCAAACAAAACTTAACCTGTTTTTGTTCTTGCTATTTGGTTGTGACAGTCTCAAATGATGTGGCTGATCTAAAGCCGGAAAAAGAGCAGAGAATGAGGCAGAAAAAACACATCTGTATTTCAAAAATGATAATTAATCCGAAAAAAGCCGGGAAAAGAATGGGCTGTTTTGGGTGGGACAAGAGGGCGGATTTCGATTGCACTTGAACAGTAGTCGGTGTTCAAGTGCGGCTGAAAAGAGTCAAACAATCCAGTCGAAAATAGAATAAAGTAAAAACAAAGCAGAAGTATCAGGACTAACAATCCCAGTACTTCTGCTTTTTGTTTTCCGTCTTTCCTTTCCAACCAATTTCTGCCCTTTTCCTTCTGTTCACTCTCTGTTTTCAAAATAGAGAAAGAGCAAATTGAAAAGAAAACTGGAAAAGAAAAACACCCAGAAACAACGTATTTACAAGGAAAATTCAAAACCAGAACCAATCCAAACAAAATTCAACCTGTTTTTGTTCTTGCCATTTGGCTGTGACAGTCTCAAATAATGTGGCGGATCTAAAGCCGGAAAAAGGGCAGAGAAGAAGGCAGAAAAAACACATCTGTATTTCAAAAATGATAATAATTCCGAAAAAAGCCGGGAAAAGAATGGGCTGTTTTGGATGGGACAAGAGGGCGAATTTCGATTGCACTTGAACAGTCGGCAGGGTGCCGGGGATCCGCATAAACACTAGGTTTGTCGAGGCTCATGGCTCTGTTTGATAACAAATTGATAACACTGGCAAAAAGGCATTTATTCTAAGTTTGCCAGTGGTTAGCAAGTAAAAGATATTTAAACCAACGAAAAAGGTCTTACCGAATTGAGTGAAATCAATTTGGCAAGACCTTTTTTGCGTGGGTGAAATATAGCTGGTTAATCATCATTTTCTTGTTTCCCGGCTTTCTTTTTTGCCCGCAAAACATCAAGGTTTTTCTTTGATTCCGCCGCTTCTTTTTGAGGATAGGTATAACGCCACTCGTCATACTCCTCTTTGGTAATCTCGCCAGAATCTAATTTTGCAGCCTGTTTCTGCCACGCCTGAAACATATCCAACATAGAAAGATAGTCGCTGCCCTTATTCTTGTCCAGCCGGAGGCCGGGTTCACCGTCAATTTCGCCAATATGCAGACCATAAAGGTCTTCTATGGCAAAAAGCGTGTGCATGAGTCCGACATAGCTGTCTATATCGGGAACAGCCAGTGCATGAGGGGATACCTCAAAGATTTCAGCTAATGCGTTCAAATATTTTTCTTTCGGGCTGCGGCTGCCCTTTTCATATTGGGCAATGCGGACATCTGCCTGTGTATCGCTGAAGCCGAGCATTTGTCCGAGATATTTCTGTGTAAAACCATGAAGGAGACGGAAATGATGGATTCGTTCTCCAATAGCAATAACAATTCTCCTATCTATTCGTTGATGGATTTAGTATAGTATGCCGGGGGATATAATTGGTGTGGGAAGGACGGATGGAGAGCGGTTTGATTTGAGGTAGAAATAAAATTTTTTTTATTGTTTTAATTAAGTGAAATTGTAGACTATACTATATTTAAAATAAGATTATTCTTGATAATCCATTTGCTATGTGATACTAAACAAGGTATAATTATTACATTAAAGTAGGGTGGGTGAAAGAAATGCAAGATACTGTTTTTATTAATGAGTTACAGAAAAAATACAAAGATAATAATGTTATTCCATTTATAGGAGCAGGATTATCCATACCATTTAATATTCCCGATTGGGGAGAGTTGATTTTACAGTGCGCGTTGGAGTCAGGTATGGATGATATTGAAGGTACTTCTTTCATGAATATCATTGATATTAATTTGAAGAGGTATGATTATTGGGAAGCAGTTGCATCAATAAAAAAGTATGCACTTAGGAGCGAAGAGGATATACAATCTTTTGTAGTAAATAAGATTAAGCAGTGTATTCCAAAGGATTTTAGTAAAATCGAAAATAATTATTGTGATTTGGCAAAATACAATTTTAATACAATTTTTACTACCAATTATGATCATTTAATTCACGAATATTTAGTGACACCATTCGTGCCAGTCAATTTAAAAGATGTAAGTGCTAATATACAGAATTTATTGGCAGAAAAAGAAAGCAAAAGAATTTTTCACTTACATGGAAATATTAGTGATGAAAGTAGTATTGTTCTGAGCAGAGATAAATATAATGAATTGTATAAGAATGATATATACAAAAATTTGTTTTCTATTTTTAGTGGGGTGAAAACATTTTTGTTTATAGGGTTTTCCTTTAATGATGTGTTCATTCAAAACATAATTAAAGAGAATAATCAGTTTTTTAAGTCTAAGCATTACATTATATTAGCAAATCCCAAAATAGAAGAACGGAGAATTTTAAAAGAAAATTATAATATAGAAACAATATCTTATGATCCAAGTAAGTCATCGCACCAAGAGGAAATAAGAAAACTTTTAAAACTAATATGTGATTTCACACCCGAAGATCAGCATGAAAACTCTGATGAGAGTGTAATTGAACTTGATGATTTGCCTAGTATTGAAGAGAAAGTTAACTTGGAAAACAATTTGTTTTGCAAAAAACTTAGAATCGAAGATATAGGAACAGGAAAAATAAATTATAGCAAGGATTGCTTTTTTACGGCAGAACAATATTTTAGATGGTTAAAGAAATCGGGTATTAAAGATAGTGATGTTATTGCTGAATATATGTTAAAAATGTCTTATATGCAATATCAGAGATGTTTTACAACATTATTTGAGGAAAATAAGGATAGTGAAGAATTATGGAAAGCAGTACATAAATTATTGTCCGAGTTGGACTTGAATAAATTGAAAAAAAGAATTAATGATGAAAATTTACCAAATGATATAAATAAACAGGGATTTATTCACGTATTGGCTGATGAGAAGACAGGGGAAAGGGAAGTCTGGTGGGGGGATAAGCGCTTTGAAGAATAATTTATTACCATTAGATTTACAGTATCTTTATCAAAATGAATATCTTGATTGTATTAAAATGCTGGTTATTTTGAGTAAATTTAAGCGTAGAAAAAAAGGAATTAATATTGAAGAACTAAATTACTATTATACTATGTTAGATTTGGTTGAACTGAATCAGAAAAAGGAGTATGAAGTAAATTACGAATACTATCAGGATCATTACTTAATTAATGAAGAGGCTTTGAGGAAATACAGTATTATTTTGAAAAATCAAAATTTAATAGATATTAATGTAGAAAACACTAATAAAGAAACGTTATTATACCTCAAGCTATCCGAGTCAGGTATGAATCTAGTAGAAGGGCTAGAGGATAAATATTTTGAGAAGTTAGTTGATAAATATAATTTAATTAATAGCACGAAAAAATATAGTCTTGCAAATCATAGAAAGGTTTTAAGCAGAGATGAAAAATAGATTAGTACTTAGTCGTCTAATTATAAAAGGTGAAGAATATCAAAGGACCTTTTTACTTAATAGTTCTTTGATAATAATAAAAGGTGATGGTTTTTCCGGCAAGTCTTTGTTGTTAAAGCTTATTGTATATTGTTTAGGAGGAAAACCGGAATTGATAGATTTATCAGTTCAAAAAGAGCTGGATGAATTTTGCAATGAGGTTTATTTAGAATTTTCGATATCGGAACAAATATATACAGTTAAACGTGACCTGAAAACAGATAAGAATTTAATAAATATTTTTTTATGTTCATTTGAAGAATGCAATGATTATTCACCATGGAAAAAAGATTCAGATGATGCGAATGATTTTTTTGCAAAAGAATTACAGATATCCTTGCATAGTATTCTTAAAAGAAAAGCTGGAAGTAAGGATTTGACTAAAGAAAAAATATCCTTTAGGGACGTTATGAGATACATATTTATAAATCAGGGTGAGTTAGGAACAATAAACTTTCTTAAAAATAATAATACGTTTGTCTCTGGAAAAAATAAAGAAGTTTTTAAAATAATTAATGATTTACTTATTCCCGATTTAGAACAGATTAGTGAAGATATTCAAATTACGCAAAATGAAATAAATGAAAAAGAAAAAGTGAAAAGTGGTTTAGAAAGTTATCTTGAAAATAAAGAAGCTAATGTACTTATTCAACTAGTAGATTTAAAAGAAACGTATAGTAGTCTCTTATACACATCTGACGCTGCCG